>JACCDO011289400.1_pt1 | contig 16174 bp, 23 predicted proteins | sample 7446101 | NCBI WGS metagenome assembly JACCDO01 (sample SAMN15323440, study PRJNA562643) | freshwater metagenome | isolation source: river surface water | place: USA:Blue River Watershed | collected 2017-08-16
CGAGTTGATCAATTTTATAAATAAGTTTTTAAGCTAGGATAAACGTGTATCACGATTTAAGCATTTGGTATAAAACAACAACAGAAAAAATTTTAGCTTGGAGAGAGTTTAGAGAACAAGCTAAAGATAAAACACTAGATGACATAATTGAACTAGTGGACCAATGGTGGACATTTACCCCGTGGGTCAGAAAAACCATAGATCCATATAAACCAGAAACATGGCCCACCCCGTGGGATATGATCAGTAAAGGTGAATTTTGTCGCAGTGCTATTGCACTAGGACAAGCATATACATTATGGATGTGTTTTCCTGAAGCTAAAGTTGAATTGTGGTTAGTGAATAATTTTAGCGAAAAGGATGTTCATTTAGTAGTAGTTATTGATGAGAAGACTGTGCTAAATTATACTCTAGGGCACGTTTTAAACATCGACGAGTGCGAGTTTGAAGTCCTTGACAAATTCTCTAAAGACAGACTAACACACATTAAAATATAATAGAATAAAAATAAAGAGATGTTAAATAGACAACTAAAGAAAAGTATAAACAAGGAATTAACAATGACACAAAGCAATCCTATTACCGTTTTGAAACGAAGTGGAGATTACGAACTGCTACAGATAGAAAAGTGGCAAGCACAAGTTGCAAAAATATGTAAAGGGATCGCAGATGTAAGTCAATCAATGATTGAAATCAAAGCACAGCCTCATTTTTACGACGGTATTAGCACACGAGAAATTGATGAGATTACACTGCGAGCAGTTGTAAACTTAATCGATATAGAAAGCAATCCAGATGTTGGCCATACCAACTATCAATATGTGGCCGGCAAACAAAGATTGAGTATGCTACGAAAAGATGTATACGGTTCATATCAAGTCCCCCACCTTTATGATATTGTATTGAAGAATGTAGCAGTGGGATTGTATACCAGCGAACTATTAGAATGGTATACACCTGAAGACTGGGACAAGATGAATAATATGCTCGATCATGAAAAGGACGAGCAATACAGTTATGCCGCTATCGAACAGCTAATTGAAAAATATCTTGTTCGTAATCGAGCAACAAAAGAAATTTATGAAACTCCACAAGTCCGTTACATGATTGCGGCCGCAACAGTTATGCATAAAGAAGAGCCCAATTCGGCTCGTATGCGCTATATAAAGGAATATTATAATGCTGCCTCTGATGGTTTATTCACTCTTGCAACACCGGTCCTTGCAGGACTCGGTACTCCTACTAAGCAGTTTAGTAGCTGTGTGCTTATCCGTTCCGATGATGACCTTGATAGTATTTTCGCTAGTGGCGAAATGATGGCTAAGTATGCCAGCAAACGTGCAGGCATTGGTTTAGAAATTGGTCGACTACGTCCATTGGGCAGTCCCATCAGAGGTGGTGAGATTATGCACACGGGTATGATCCCTTTCCTAAAGAAATGGTTTGGTGACTTACGTAGTTGCAGTCAGGGAGGTATTCGCAATGCTAGTGCTACAGTTTTTTATCCTATTTGGCATCATCAGTTTGATGATCTTATCGTCCTTAAGAACAACCAAGGAACAGAAGAAACCCGAGTCCGTCATATGGATTATGGGGTTGTGCTTAGTGCTTTCTTCTGGAGACGATTTAAGAACAGAGAAGACATAACCTTCTTTGATCCAAACGAAGTGCCAGACTTGTATCAAGCTTTCTACTCAGACACAAAATTGTTCGAGGAACTATACGTCAAGTATGAAAAGACTCCTGGTTTGCGTAAGAAGACAATGAACGCTGAAGATGTGTTCAAAGGCGGCATCTTAAAAGAAAGAACAGATACTGGTCGTATCTATCTTGTGTTTGTTGACAACGTAATGAACCAAGGACCGTTTAACCCAGAATATCATACAATTTATCAAAGCAATCTGTGTTGTGAAATACTATTACCTACTCGTCCTTTTAAACGCCTCGATGATGATGCAGGCAGGATTGCTTTATGCACTTTGGGATCAATCAACTGGGGAGCATTCCGCAACCCTGAGGATATGCGTAGGGCTTGCCGTGTTCTTCAGCGCAGCCTCTGTAATATTCTTGACTATCAAGACTTTTTGAGCATTCAGAGTAAATTAAGCAATGATGAGATTCAGCCATTGGGCATTGGTGTTACTAACTTAGCATACTGGCATGCCAAGCGTGGATTTAAATATGGCGAAGCTGATGCCCTACATGATGTTAAAAGTTGGATGGAACATCAAGCATACTATTTGACAGAAGCTACAGTTGAGCTAGCTAAAGAACGTGGCAAATGTTTAGACAGTGATAAGACATGGTATGGTCAAGGAGTCTTTCCGTGGGAAAGAAGAGCCGAAGGTGCTAACGAACTAACAAACTTTACACCTGAATTAGATTGGGAACCATTGCGTGAGCAAATGAAACAATATGGTGTTCGCAATGCTACATTGATGGCTATTGCCCCAGTCGAAAGTTCTAGTGTTGTTATTAACAGCACTAACGGCATTGAAATGCCGATGAGTTTAATTAGCACAAAAGAAAGTAAAGCAGGATCATTTACACAAGTTGTCCCTGAATACCATAAGCTAAAGAACAAATATCAATTAATGTGGGATCAAAAAGATTGCTTAGGTTATATCAAAACAGCCGCAGTTCTTGCAGCCTATGTTGATCAAAGCATTAGCACAAACACATTCTATAATCCCGCATATTTCCCTGAGCGTAAAGTTCCTACAACATTAATTGCTAAGAATTTAATGCTAGCACATCACTGGGGTATTAAGACTTTCTATTATAGTCTTATTAACAAGCAAGGCGCTAAAGCAGAAGATGAAGTGCCGGCAAATGTAATTAATTTAAATTTTAATCAACAACAAATTATAGAAGACGACGATTGCGAAGCATGTAAACTATGAGTAAACAACAATATAACCTAAACACAAAAACAGATTATCTAAATCGTAAAATGTTCTTGGACCCACAAGGCCCTGTTACCATTCAACGATTCGAAGAAGTAAAATATAATAAAGTTGCTGACTTTGAAAAAACAGCACGTGGTTTCTTTTGGGTGCCAGAAGAAGTTAGCTTAACTAAAGATGCTCAAGACTTCAAAGAAGCCAGTGATGCAGTTAAGCATATCTTCACTAGTAACTTATTACGTCAAACAGCATTAGACAGTTTACAAGGACGCGGCCCTAGTCAAGTCTTTGCACCGGTTGTATCATTGCCGGAACTAGAAGCACTTATCTATAACTGGACGTTCTTTGAAACAAATATTCACAGTCGCAGTTACAGCCATATTATCCGTAATATTTACAACGTGCCAAAAGATGTATTCAACACTATCCACGACACTAAAGAGATTGTTGATATGGCATCGAGCGTTGGTAACTATTACGATGCACTACACAAGATTAATTGTCTTAAAGAAGTCGGTGGAGAAATTATAGAAAAAGATTATATCAAAGCTATCTACATGGCACTTCATGCTAGCTATGCCTTAGAAGCCTTCCGCTTCATGGTATCATTTGCTACAAGTTTGGCGATGGTTGAGAACAAGATTTTCATCGGCAACGGTAACATCATTAGCTTGATTCTGCAAGATGAATTGCTACATAAGGGATGGACGGCATACTTAATCAATCAAGTTGTTAAGGAAGATGGTCGCTTTGCAGCCATCAAAGCAGAGTGCGAAGCAGAAGTTTATCAGCTATATTTAGATGTTATCCGAGAAGAAAAAGCATGGGCAGACTACTTGTTCCAAAAAGGACCTGTTATTGGACTTAACGCTAACATTCTAAAAGATTTTGTAGATTATACAGCTTTTAGTGCTTTAAAGGAAATAGGCATTAAATATACAGAGCCTGCTCCGAAAACTACACCGATTCCTTGGTTTAACAAACACAGCGATACTAGCAAGAAACAAAGTGCCTTGCAAGAAACTGAATCTACTAGTTATGTTATTGGTGTAATGAGTGATAGCATCGACTATGATGCTTTGCCTGCACTATAAGGATTTAATATGGTAACAGCTATTAAAAAACGTAAAGAAAAGAAACAGTGGTGTCCGATGGAAGGAACGCACTATGAAGGTTTTTGTGTAGAAAATTTTGCTACTATTAAATTAAAAAGTAAAAAGTGCGATCATAAAGAGTATTGTGAAAATTTAAAAAAAGAACTTGATGCAAAATATGAAAATCAATGAAGTGACCGGCGGCATAACAGATACTTGGTTTGACACAGGTAGCTTCAGCACTTTTAAAAAAGCCAACCCCGTTTCTTATAAGCGAGCAATAGAACCAGGTTCAATTGAAACACTAGAAGGACCAGTAAACTATCTAGCTGGGTATTATATCATAACAGGTCCAAAAGGCGAGCAGTATCCTATACCTCCTGATAAGTTTAGAAGTTTATATGATGACAACAAAGATGGCACAGCTACACCTAAAAAAATTATCAAACTAGCTAAACCTGCTGACCATAGCGGAGTGGTAAACACAAGCTGGGGAGAACCATTGAATTATAATCCCGGAGAAGATATAATTGTAAAACATGGTCCTGGAGATTATGGCGTAGTAAAGAAAGATATCTTTGCTAAAACATACGATACAACAGAATTAAAATGAAAATAGAAATTTATACAAAAGATGCTTGCCCATATTGTGTTCAAGCAAAAAACTTGTTTAAAAGCAAAGGATGGGAGTTCACAGAACATTACATTACAGCAGAAACAAGAGAAACATTGTTAGAAAATCTAACAACAAGATTGGGGGCAGCACCACGCACAGTGCCTCAAATCTTTATAGACGATCAAGCCATCGGTGGTTATACTGATCTCGTAACGTGGTTAAAAACTCAATAATTTAATATGTTAAAAGAAAATAAAATTGGACAAATCATCAGTATGAAACTAACTAGCGGCGACGAGGTCGTTGGTAAAGTTAGCGGTCAAACAGCAGAAGGTATTACCCTAAGTAAGCCAGTTATTCTTGCTGCCAGCAGAGACGGATTAGCAATGGTTCCCTTTATGATGACAGCTGATCCAGATGGAGATTATTTGTTTAAGACAAATAACATCATGTGCGTTGTTAACACAAATCAACAAGTTAGTGATGCATACTTTCAAAGCGTAACAGGAATTACGCCAGTTAGAAACAGTATCTTAACAGCATAATGCCAGAAGTTCACCGTTTAACTGATCCGAATACCGACGGAGCACAGATAGTAGAAGTAATACAAAAAACTGTATTTGCTAACAATCTGTTAGTTAGTGTGGACGGTAGTCCAGTAGCTGGCCACGGGTTACCTCCGCATAGCGATCCTGTTACAGCAAACGGTAGTCAAACGGTGTTCATTAACAATATCCCAGTTAATAAAAGAGGCGATGCAGACACATGCGGCCATGCCCGCGAAACCGGAAGTCCTGACGTTTTTGTAGAAAGTTAACATAGTATAAATATTACTATGGCAACTATTCCACCAATTAACTACGGGGCATTAAAAGTATCATTTCCCGCAAACTTACCTAGAAACGAAAAAGATCTTATCTGTATGCTTCTTGCCGGCAGGCTAAAAGATTTGTGGAATGGCAAGTTAATTTGTGCTCAGTTAGCCTTAGACGATCTCATTAAAAGTGCAACAGGTGTATCTGGCTTAGAAACACTACGAGCAACATTGTTAACTGCAAAAGCTTCTTTAGATAAATTTAAACAAGCTAGTGGCTACGATAAAATCTTAAACGGTGTTAATAAGGCCTTAGGCCAAGTTAATAATGTTTTTAGTTTAGGTGGATTGTGTCCTAGTCCTATAACGGCCCCTAAAATTCCTGATATACTAGGACAACTAAATCAAAACTTATTTGGCCAAGCCAATAATATTTTAAATGCTCTTGCACAAGCAAGTAACCCTAAGGTATGTCTGGGCGGAGGTCCGAAAGGGTTTGGTATAGATTGGAGTCAAGTCACTGGCGATTTAAAACTTCTTAAGAATGTAATAAACGATTTTAAAAATAACCCCGCCGGCTATCAAAATACAATTAAAGCGTTTAACGCTAACTTAAAGTCACAAGAACGCAGACTTAACGCAGAACTAAAACGTTTAGAAAAAAATCTAACAGATCCATTTGGCATTAACGAAAAGAAAAATACAGTCGGCGCCATTCAACGAGCAAAGTCTATATCAGACGGCATACCTGTTAAAGATAAAAACGGCATTACTTACAAGAACCCTTTAAGGTTAATGATATCGGGTGAGATTGATTCTGTATTAGGCAGGACTGATCCTTTATTTGCAAGTCCTGTAAACTATCAAACTTATCCTGTGTATGATTATTGCGGTGTGTTAACTGGCTACGAAAGACGTGTGGTAACTGGTGATGCCAATTATATGGGTTGGGATCCGGTCTTTACAGATAACAATACTAGTCACGGAAGTGCATTACCTGAGTCAGAATCGAATCAATATGATTTTACAATAATTGAACAATCAGGGCAGTTGTTTATTCAAGACACTGCGGGAAACAATGTATCTAGTCTGAGCATAGAACGTGGTCGCCATTATAGAATAAAAACTAAATTAGTGTCGACAACTTTTCAAATAAGAACAGCATCATCTACGTGGACAAATGGCATCAAGGTAACAGCTGAACCTGACTTTGGTTATGGATTTGAAATTATACAAGTTGATGGAACAACAGTTATTAACAATAAATCTATAGAACTTGACTGGGCAGTAAGTGTGGAAAATCCTACAACACCCGATCATTTAGTGTTAACAACATCAACAGGACAAAACTTTGATATAGTTATATCTGGTATAACTTCTATCCCAGAAGAAGATAAAACTTACGATGTAAGTAATGCGATAAGAAAATCTTTAATGTTTATCGAATCTGTTAATTATGCGTATTCTTCAGGATCTATTCTTACAGAAGGATCTATAACAACTAGACAATATACAGTAACTTCAACAGCAACAGGCTTTACTCAAATTAGTTCAGTATCTTCTACTGCGTCGTATGACAATGGATACTCTGTTATAGACGATGTTGAAACTTTAGACGCAGACGGAAATGTAATATACGGAAATAAAATTCTTAAAGTTGTCCAGCCTTATAATTCTTCATACATTGTTACTAAATTGTATTTCAATGAAACCAATGGTTTAGATATATTTCAGTATTCGGCATATTTGACTGCTGATCTAAACAATGAAGATAACGGCTATCAGTTATTGGCAAGTTTAAAATATCCGCAGACAGTTGAATTCCTTAACGATGTTAAGTTACCATTTACAGACCAAAAAGAGTATATGCTAACTTTAGCAGACGGAACCAAACTAATGAACACTGATAAGGTTACAGTAGAAAAAGTTTCGAGCACTATGATTAGGGCCAGATTAACATCGCACACAGGAACATTAGCCCCCGGCGAATTTATTTTGGGATTTGATATATCTATAGATCCAAATGATCCGGGAAGAGAATACCAAAATACCAATCCATTTTTACTGAGACTGCGAGCCAAATTTAAAGGAACCAATTTTGAATTTGAGCAAACACTTCAATTAAATAATTGACACACTTAGCTTAATCTTGTATACTACTAGTGTAAAGGAGTATATTTTGATTAAATTTTTAGCAACAATCCTTACCAAACTTAACCGTAAGCGTATTATTTTAGACAGGCAAAGTAATGAACCATATCTCGAACGCTATTACCTATTTCTCCGCGACAGAACCTGGTTTCCATTCAATGTGTTCTTGCACAAGTTTCTTAAATCAGACCCCGATGATGTGCATGATCATCCATGGCCTTATGCTACTCTAATTCTTAAAGGTGGATACTATGAATGGACTCCGCAGTTTAACAGCAATGGTGAAAAGATTGGCGAGATTGCAAAGTGGCGAGCTCCTGGTCATTTTAGGATTTGTAGTGCTACTAGTTATCACAGGATTGAATTAGATCCAACAGTAGAATGTTGGACATTGTTTATGCCCGGCCCACAAAAACGTGACTGGGGATTTTTGGTTAAAAATAAATGGATACACAACGAACAATATTTAAATGCCCGGATGGGAAAGTAAAACCTAATACAAGATGGGCGTCGGACAGATTGAAATTTATAGTTGATCGGGTCACAGAAGACGATGCTGGAATATGGGTTTTTTATCGTAATGAAATTACTAATCAAAACTACAACTGTTTAATGGATGCTTTTATTCAACGGTTTAGTCAGGATCATTCATATGAACAATACAAACAATATTAATTTTTCTACTAAATTAACAGACGATCAGTGGACAGAACTTGGAACTTGGCTAGTCGGACATCTTAAGATGGGCCCGGTTACTGTAACTTTTACAAAGAAGGACGGCACAGAGCGAGTAATGAATTGCACATTGCAATCCGACTTGCTTCCCGAAGAACCTTTGAAAGAAAGTGCAGAACCAAAAAAAGAACGTAAAGAAAACGCAGACACCTTACGGGTGTTTGACTTGGAAAAGAAAGAATGGCGCAGTTTTATAATCAAATCAATCAAGCAAATTCGATTCGACCTGTGAAGTATTATTTTGCCTACGGCATGAATACTAACATTGGAGAAATGAGTTATCGATGCCCTGATGCAGTTTGTGTCGGCCCCGCTAGCATTAAAAATTATAGGTTAGTGTTTAGAACTCATGCTGACATTGAACGAGCAGAGGATTCTGTCATTCGAGGTGTATTATGGAAAATTACTCCTAGGTGTGAATCTAGCCTAGATATGTTAGAAGGCTATCCTTATTATTATGACAAGCAAGATTTTATTGTAGAGCTTGACAAGCCGATGAAAAATAACACACATGTTGTTGCCATGGCTTATCAAATGTTTGATCAAAAAATTTACAATCCTCCTAGCCAAAGCTATTTGAATTGTTTGTTACAAGGTTACACAGACAACGGTGTAAACACTGATCAAATATATCAAGCATTGGAGAGCTCAAATGAGCAGATCATCATATGAATTAGAACGACTTAAGAAGTTTGTTTTAAATTACAGAATAGACGATTTTAAAGTAGAGCAACAGAGACAAGCTGAAACATTTGATCACTATGCAATGGGATTCAGTAGCATTAATGAATACACATTTAATACCCAAATTATTAATGTGTGCAAAATGTCTATGCCTGAGCAGTCGCTTGATAGAATAGTAAATATAGTAACAGAATTTGAAGAACTAATGAAAGATCCAGAAACAGCAAAGTTGTTAATGGAAGCACGATTTATTAATAGGTTAAAATATGGCTCAAAGATCTAATTATTGGTCATGCAGTAAATTTGCAGACTGGCTTCGTGGAACTCCTAAAGGTGGTGCAAAGACCAGTGACGGGTGGGATGAATGGTATACTACTGCCAGCAACCGACATCCTATCCGGTATTGGATTGCTGAAGAAGCATTAGATGCTGTCCAAAACTTTATTTGGTGGCCAGTGGATAAAATTTATGACATTAAGTATTATATTAATAACCGTTGGGTTACTCGCACTCATAGTCTTACCGCTCACAGTCGTGACATCAAGCCCGGTTCTTGGTGCGACGTGGGCCACCGGTTCCTTCCTTGCTTGTTCAACGAACTTGTTGACTTCGTCGAAGTAGAACTAGCTTGGTGGCATCTAGCATGGAATCGAGAGGAACGCCACAAATATGATGCGCCATGGTGGGCATTTGGATGGTTCCGTATTCGCACATGGCGTTGTCCTGAAGCAGGTCTTGATAATCTTAAATGGCAAAGTGAACTTGTTTGGAAAGAAGAAGAATGTGAGCCCGGTAGTTCAAATATCGGTAAACCAACCTACCAAGCAGAAAAGGCACTGGAAATTCTTGCACTCTACAAATGGTGGACTGAAACATATCGCAATCGTCCCGATCCTCATGACGCTAGTGGCTGGACTGCATATTGTGACGCCAAACGTGATTTAAATGATGGCCGTTTATTCGGTAGTAAAGAAACCCCTGAGTTAAAAAAACAAGGGAACCAAGCATCTAAACTTCTTCGCAAAATAGAAGCTCAGTATGAAAAAGAAGATGAACAGATGATGATTCGTCTCATTAAAATTCGTAATAGTCTTTGGACATAACTGTATGCAGAATATATGCATATTAAATAACTTTCCCGATGAGCTATTAAACTTTCATAGAAACTTCTATAAAGAGTTTGACAAGACAAAAATCAATGCAAAGATAAGTGCAGTGCATTATGCTGTAGCTTTGCCCAAAGAAATATTAGAATATACAAATAAATTTTTGCCTGTCCCGCTAGATAGATTAGATATGTATGCAGTATTTCCCGAATCTATAATGATACCACATATTGATAGAGGAAGAAAGACAGCATTGCAAATACCATTGGCAGTAGATAGTAATAATTCATATACGTATGCGGCCAAATACGAAGATCTATCATTGTTAACTAAAAAAGAACATCAATATGATATCGAGCAAGATGCTGACAAAATAGTTAATACCCCCGGTTTTTATGAATGGGACGATCAATTATATGATACATATGATTTGACTAAGCCTATTTTACAAAATGTCTCGGTGCCACACGGCGGCGCAAATAATGCAAAAACTTACAGAATATTTTTATCGGGGAATTATATCAAGCACGAGTATGCGTATCTTGTAGATGCGTATAAAGATTTTTATTAATAAAAATATTTCAGTGTAAACTATTTTAACTCATAAAGCGTTAAATATATATAAGGAGATCGATATGAAAAAGTTAATTATAGGATTGTTTGCTGCCTTGATTTTAATACCAGCATTTGCACAACATAGGCATCATGGTCATCACGGCCATTGGAGGCATCACCCGCACTATGGGTGGGGTTGGACTGTTCCGGTAATTGTAGGTGGCGCAATAATTGGTTACGAGATAAGCAAGGCTAATCAATCGCCTGTAGTTGTCCAACAACAGCCAGTAATAGTTCAAAACCCTGCAACAGCACCGGCATTCACTTCTTGCAGTCCTTGGACAGAAACACAAAATCCAGATGGCACAATTACCAGAACTCGCACCTGCACTCAGTAATATTTTACTATTGATCTTAGTTATAGGTTTGCATGCCTACTGGATATATAAAGTTGCGACTTATAACTGGGATAACTTCGAGGAAGATAGCAAAGATGATGATTTCCTCAAACCATACGACAAATATTAATGAACCAACATTGCATACTACTTTACGGAAATAATACTCACCCTGGATCAAAATACGCCGGCGCTTTTAGAATAGCATCTGAACTGCGTAGTCACGGATATAATGTTTCTTGCATAGACCTTACACCTTTCAAAGGTTTTGACGAAACATTACAATTAGTGCTAGGTAAATTAATTTCAACAGAAACTCTATGGGTAGGTTTTAGCACTACATTTCTCCCTGACCTATTAGGTCTTCCTATACTAAAGCAAAACGAATCGTATAAACGTAGATGGAAAAACAAAAATATATTTGCTGGGGTTGATGCGTTTGTAAAATTTGTAAAAGATATAAACCCCGACTGTAAGTTGATCGCCGGCGGCGCAAGGTATTTTCCGGTAGAGCACCGAGGATTTCAAGTTTTTAAATCATACTGCGATGAACTAATAGTTGACTATACAGATTGGCTTGCTGGTAAAAAAGAAGCCAAGGAAGAATTTACAAATCCTGTTATATACGGCTACGAATATAAAGACTTTGTAAACAGTAAAATAAATTATGAAGTTCAGGATATTATTTTACCTAATGATGTTTTGCCGATAGAAGTTAGTAGGGGTTGTATTTTTAAATGTAAATTCTGTACCTACAATCTTAAAGGGAAAAAGAAAGGCGACTGGGTAAAGCATACAAATATTTTAAGAGACGAGTTTAATAGAAACTACGAACTTTACGGGATAACTGATTATGTATTTGCAGATGATACCTATAACGATAGTGTAGATAAAATTAAAATTTTGTATGACGAAGTTTTTTCCAAGCTGCCTTTTAAAGTAGATTTTACTTCCTACCTGCGACTTGATTTGATGATGAGGTTCCCGGAGTCGGCGGCAATACTTAGAGACAGTGGCTTAAAATCTGCAATGTTCGGTATAGAAACTTTAAATCTGCAAAGTGCAAAAGCAATTGGCAAAGGTATGAACCCATACGAACAGCTTGACTATGTAAGACAATTAAAAGAAAACGAGTTTAGTGACATTATTGCACACAGTGGAATGATTGCAGGACTTCCGTTTGATACAGAACAAACATTGTTAGAGATGGAAGAATTTTTGTTTTCTGACAAAAACAAGTTAGACTATTTTTTAATGTCTCCATTGGGTATTCATCCAGTTGATACAAATAAGCAAATAGTAGAACATAGCGAATTTGATCTGGAATATGAAAAATACGGTTATGATATTATCATTGACTACGATGCAGATTTTAACAACGAAATGAAATGGCGTAACGTTAACACTGGTTTAACTAAAGATTGGTGTATTACATACACTAACAGGATTAATAATCGAGTTCACAAAAGTGGTAAGTTTAAATACGGGGCATTTTTATACGCACAGTATAAGTCTTTAGGTATCCCAGGGCGTGAGCTCAGAACCATGTCTACGGTAGACATATCTAAAAAATATAACATACAAGAATTGGGTAAAAAAAGATTGGCTGAGTATAAATCATCTTTATTAAAATATTACAATTTAGATGTTGACAATAACATCAAATAAATATATACTGTAAGTTATTGCTGTATGAAGCAAAGAGAAAAGTGTTCTGGACGCGGGTTCGACTCCCGCCTGGTCCACCAAAAGCATTCTTGAAGAAGATAACAGTCTTAACAGACGGGGGTCGAGCGTCCCGAGTATGTTTTTGATGGGCCAGTCATGGTTTCGACAGGGCAAAGAGTAACAGAGTGGACAGCACGGTAATGTGAAAACCGTAGGGTTGGGGGTTTCCCAGCCGAAGAAGCAAAACAAAGTAAACGCAAACGATGAAAAGTTCGCATTAGCAGCCTAAACGCCGCTTAGGGTAAGACATACCTCGTAACAGAAACTCAGAACCCGCTTCGGCGGGTTTCTTTTTGACAAATAAAATGTTGGTTAATTGTTCTAAATTTTATAATTTTTATTGATTTTATTTGTTTAGTTGTATATACTAACTGTCATGTAGGTGCAAGTTACTTACATGATACTTTTCATAAGATAGTAATATCGATTGACTCTTTAAAGTATATGTAATACTTGTTAACGATTAATACAAAAAAATGATATTAAAAAGTTTTGTATCATTTAAGTATTATATATAAAGGAGTTTTATGAAGCCAGTCGTTATTATGTTTAGTTCTTTTTTCAATCCGGCATTAAATGCCCAACTGACATCTAATTTGTTGAATGACACATTTGATATTAAAAATTGCACGTCTTTTAAAGAGCTAGGGCAAATTATAAATATAGGTTCTGAGTTAATTATAGCCGACGGTCGATTGATTAAAAATCATGGCACTGTTGAAGAATTTATGCTTATGATTGAAACTATGATAAAATTTGCAGGATTAGAAAAACAACCAAAATCGGGAGTTGGCTTTTCAAAAGATTCTACTATATCTGATATTAAAAAAATTCAAAAAACATCAGCAGTTGGCGTATTTCCTGATATCGTCGATTTTGGTATTGACGAGTTTAAAAAATCTATAGATAACTTTTTAATGACCGGAAAAAGTTGGCCTAAGCACCTTTTACAAAATTTATCCGGCCATAAAGATAAACCAAAATTCAAAGACATACACTTAACAGATAGACAAAAACAAGTCTATGACTTAATAGCAGATCGAGGCCTTAGCAATAAGCAAATTGCACAAGTTCTTAAGATCAGCGAAAGCACAGTTAAGATTCATGTTAGTGCCATCATGCGAGCTCTTTGTGTTAGAAACAGAACGCAGTTAGCACTAACAAAGTAATTAAGATTTATTATAAGATCCTATTATATGCCAATTTTTGCCTCTATATATAAAATGCAAAGATGAGTAAGGCGTTGATAGTGTAACAGTAGAAGAATCATCTATCTTAGATACATCCAATGTCCTGATAGTGACTTTTCTATTTCCTATAGGCGATCCCATTTCGGCTTTTACGACGATTTGGTGACCATTTGATATACCCACGGGAAGTGATATAGTAACCGGTCCAATACTATTAACACCAATATAGCAATCATCACTCTCGCATTCATAATCTTCTCCTACTAAAATGGTGTTACATCCTGAAGACGACCCATTCACACTTATCACACCTTCTGGCGTAACGTCAATACCTTCTCCTATCTGAACAACACCCAAAGAAGTAGTTGTTGCTATCTTAGCATCTAATGTCACTGGCACTATTCCTGCAGGTTGCACAATAGCCGGCGAAGGGTTTTGTTTTAGTGCAACACCTGCAATTACTACTTGCGGAGGTCTATTGTAAGCCATAGTCTTATATTAATTGCCATTCAGCGCCAGTATAGACTAAAGTCAATGATCCATATGGTGCATTAATTGTTGCAGTCGCTGCACCATCGATGGTACCAGCAGCTGGTGTAATAGTAATAGGCGTTGCAGGAGCGGCTAACCCGAGACCGTCTTTGATAGTAAATATTCTGCCTGTAGTGCCGGCTGGCAAATTAACTGCGACAGGAACAGGCCCGGGCACCTGGACACTGACTATATCGTCTGCATTTGTAACGGCATCTGGAGTGGCAACAGCTACCCTTACTGATAAAACTTGCGTACCACTGGCACTGATTGTAATAGTGTTAGCACCTGTGCCTGTTGTTGGTGTAACTGTAATACCTGCTCCTGCTAGTATGCTTGTTGGATTATTTGTATATGACATTATGTTTTCCTTATACTTGTAATAGTGTTATTCGAACACTTGGGTTTAATGGAATCACAGGAGGCCCTGCTTGTGCCGGAATAGCAATCAATATTGCATTAGCCGCAACGCTGTGCCAGACCATTTCTAAATAGTCTCCTGCATTCATTGAAAGAGTGTATGTCCAGGATGCAATAACACCAGCACCTGCTGATGTTGTTATAATATCCGAAGCACTGTCTGCAACATCGATACCATTTTTTCTTAGCCAAAAATATCCAGTAGCTGCCGCCCCACTAGAATCAGCTTTAGTAAATTGAGACATGAAGGACAGGGTATAATTTCCTGTTTTAGAAACGGTTACCTGTGTACCAGCATTTAATGTGATACCTCTGGTTAATGTTGTTCCATTTAAAGTAACAGTGTTGATACTAGAAGCATTTGTTTGTGTCTGGGTGCTATAAAAATATCCAACGTCTAATAGTCCAGCTGGGCTTGCATCAACAGATACTATACCATCGGCAACACTCAGGCCGCTGCCTGCTTGCATATTACCCCAATCGGTATTTGACGCAAAAGGCATTTTATAGCCCATTACACAATACTCCATTCGGTACCATTAAATATCAACGATACACTACCATATGGTGTATTAATTGTGGCAGCAGAACTGTCTACTAATTCGCCACCTGTGCCTGCTATTGTTATGTTATTAGTATCGGCATTGCCTGTGCAATCCTTAATGATATAAACTGTGCCAAGTATACCTGCCGGCAATGTTATGGCTACAGGAGTTGTTGCTGTGTCAACGCAAAGAAAATAGTCCTTTGCGGTAACTGTGTATTCTGGTGTGGTTACTTCTGTTACTGTAACCGGACTGGGGTTTCCGCCATTGATTATAGTGCCGCCGCCAACGTTGATAGTATCGTTGTTATTGCCAGGAACATATAACGGTATTATAGGAAACGGAGGAAAAGGTGGGTAAAATCCTAATGGAGCAATTCCTTGAACTTGATTTTGATCTTGTGACATATATTCTCCATAAAAACACTCACCCTTGTGAGGTGAGTGTTATATTAACAATTATCTAATGTTAGTATTAGTATTTGTTGGGCTAGCTGTTAGTGTACCAGATCCAACGTTGATTGCTTCATTGTTAGAACGGATGGATTGAGCCAAACCCCAGATGGCGTTGTATAGTTGGCCATACTGTTGTTGTTGCTGTTGTTGCATCTGCATCTGATTGATGTTATTAGTTGTAGTAACTTCAACACCGCGAGTTGCAGCCTGGTTATCAATCTTAGATTGAAGAGCGATAACTGCGGC
>JACCDO010008758.1_pt1 | contig 16169 bp, 15 predicted proteins | sample 7446101 | NCBI WGS metagenome assembly JACCDO01 (sample SAMN15323440, study PRJNA562643) | freshwater metagenome | isolation source: river surface water | place: USA:Blue River Watershed | collected 2017-08-16
GCTACAGAATCTAATATAGGAGTACCACTTACAGAACAAAACGTCATTGTAGAAATTCCAGAAGTAGTTCCAGCAGCGGCGGCAGCGACAACAGTAATGGTTGATGCCGACAGTGGCTTTCATACACCCTTGAATGAAGAAGAATCAAAACAATAGAACTAGCAACTTACTGATATAAATTGTGCCAGCGCCCAGGTGTATTGCGACCGTATTCTACAGTCTTATTCAAGGCCGTAAATGTACGATTGTTTGCGAGCGTTGCAGCATTGGGCGGGAAGTCAAAAGTTCCAAACAACTCTGGTACAGGATCACGGCGCTCAATTCCAAGTCCACCATAGGCACCAGACCCGTAGATTTCACACCCAGTTGGAGTACATTGTTGATACATGGCTGCTGGAAGTTCTGTTTGAGCAGTTCCAAGAGCCATTCCTGTGTTTTGTACTTGACGGTCGCGACTGATTTGTATAATTTCATCTGTATTGTGGACCGTCCAGCCTTTTACCGAATATTGTGTACCAGGCGGCGCTCTCGTCACACACTTATCACGATAGTCAGTTACAAGACGACCGTCTGCCATTGGCGCAGCATATGCGCGAAACCGTGAATCTGGTGCTGGAACAGTCTTTGTAGCTTCAATTTCACGTGTTACTTCTTGATTTACTATAGTGCGCGGGGGCTGAATTACAAGGTCTGGCTCAGACATTAAGCGAAATCCTTTACGGTCCATACAAAACTCCTATTTTGAGCCTCCAGATTTATTGTACAAGAGATGATTCAACATCGGTAGTTTCTTCCAAAGGCGTCGCACCGAGCACAGTTCCTCCAAATGAGCTTGAACCAACCCCATCAATATCATTGCCACCCTCATTTAAAGGTTGGAGCTCACCCTCGCCAAATGAAACCGTAGCACTCTTCCATGTGCTCAAATCAGAAACATCTGCTGTAGCAGCGGTACTTCCACCCCCATCGCGACGACGAAGAACATCAATGACTTCCTTCTTACTCAAGTTACGAAGGCCAGAGAGCCCCTTTTGCTTTGCATACTGTACAAGCTCCTTATATGTCATAGCCTCATAGTTGACGGATACAGATGTCGCGTCACGCTCAACGTGTACAGGCTGTTGTGGTGTACGGGCTCGGGGGGCAGACTCTATAAAAAGTTCGCGCGACTCTTCACCTTGCGTCTCCTGTGCTTGACCTTGTTGATCAGAAGTCTCTTCACTATCTTCAAATGGGCGAATCGTCGCTGCTTTTGATAATACATCAGAACTCTCCTCTGCGGCTTGTACTGTCTGTTCAACGACATCACGATAGGTGTTCAAATCGGCCGTAGACGGAGTGGCATGTTCATGTGGCTCTGTTGCTGATAAGAGCGTCTGTTCCATTGTCACCTTCAAATCCAAGAGAATATTTTCCATAAGCCCAACCTTGCGCTCCAATTGAGATACGCGAGTAAACAAATAGTAACTTACTGCTGCAAAAACGAGACCCAATACAACTCCGATTACAACTGCGTCACTGACTGCGGTCATACTGCTGTTACTCTGGTCTCTTTTTTACAGTCCGTTTAAGCGCGGTTGTCTGAGAAGAAGGCCATTTTCCTGTAAAACTTCACGAACGCTGCTGACTTTACAGATTCCAGACTGTAAACTGTACGAGTACCGGATTCCAGCGCTGGACTCTTCGGCGGGGCAGCACAGGAGCTGAATTCCAGATTCAGCAGTTTGCTGAATTCCTTCACACAGGCTGAAAATGTGAGTGCTGATTATACTCTTGGCGTAGCTGAATTTCCAGAGTTGCTGTAAAAACAGTCTGGCACTAATTTCAGCGTCCGGAGGATTTGTACTGTGGAACAATTCGTCAATCAATACAAGTGAATGCGTACGATTTGACTGGATTGTTTTAATGATAGTACTCGCCATACGAACCTCCATTTCAAACAAACTCTCCTTTCCAGCATGGTCACGACTCTTCAAACGAGTAAAGACTTGGCCATACGGTTTCCAGCTTCCTTTGACACCCTTTGACATTCCAAACGTCTGTCCAAGAATGATTTGTTGGAGGGTTGCACGAAGACAGGATGATTTCCCTCCACGATTCGGGCCCGTCAAAAGGCTGTGGCCTCGGAGTGAAAGTGAACTTTTTACAGCTCGGTTGGCTGGAATTGCCAAATCGCTCAAATCAGTCAAACAAAGGTTTTGGTTGAAAGTCCATTGGACCGGTGTCCAGGATGGGTCGGATGCCAATGTACAAAATACCGTCAAACGACCCGTCAAACGCCAGAGTGTTTGAACTCCAAGGGGCTCTGATTCCATCCAAGCAGCCGCTTGTCTTGGTTCCGTTGGAACATCTGGAAACACCAAAGGACTTGTCTGGAAACATCCAATGGCTTTCAAACGATCCAATAGGTCTGCGCATTTGACCCGTATTTGAATGGCTGCTTGACCCCGTTTGACAATCGTTTGGTCTAGGTTGGATGTATGATAGGCTGTAATAAATGGATTTACAATTCCTTGTCCAAGACTGACTGCAGTCCAAATCGCTTGAACATAATGCTTCGGTCTCCAAGGTTCGCCATTTTGAATTCCAAGAATCATATGTTTCATCATAGAAGTATATATATCCCATGTTATATTCATATCCATTATTGTTGTCATTATAATATATGGCATTACCGCAAGCAATAACGGCGTCATCAAGGCAAGAAGAGGCGCAATCCAGATCTTTAAGAATACCATTATCGCAATCATGTAAGGTATTGTATTAAGTACTTTTGTATGCTCGCCTTGGAACAAAATTTGTCCTTCTGCTGTTTTTGACGTTTCCGAAGGTTTATGATCCAGGAGAATTGTTTCGGATTCTTTGAGAGAATTGAGAGTTTCCATCGCATAGGCACACAACTCGGGATCATTTCTGAGTTTCATAACATCTGCGGCACGTTGTTCAAGTACTTGTGTATTGGTTGTCCAAGGTCCCCGAAGCTGTCGTTCACATTCCTCTTGACCAGCCTTTAATGGAAATCCAAATGTTTGAATATGTGTTTGTAATTCTGATTCGCGATAAATATGTTCAAGCTCCATCTATGATTCTATGAGAGCAAAGTACACCACTAAAAGCCGCGGCATAGAATACGTCGTAGTAAGGCGGTAATGAATTCTCTAGGATACAGTATGGCCATTCCTTCGCCAGAAGAAGGCATACTTGAGGTTCTGGGGTTACGTCAAAGTTGTACACATTCACTCTCCGAAGATATTATGCGCCGCATTTCACTTGTTCGTGAAAAATGTGCAGCAGCTGAAAAAGCAGAGCAAGGTGGATCTGTACAATGGAGACGAGGTGATAGCAGCAGTGGAGGAAACAATAGGTCTAATCGTCCTGGCTCTGCAATTGCGAGTAATCGTTGGAGAAGTGGCCCTCCTTCTACCGCTGGGCGTCAAGGTTCTTCTTCAGGACAGCCTCATGTCCATCATCAATATGTGAGTAAATTTACAAATACAGAGGCGCCAGTTGAAGATAAAATTTTAAATAAAGTAATCATGAATAAGCTAAATAAGTTTAGCCAGGCAAATTATGATGAAGTAAAGGCATTTTTACAGCAAATTTTGGACAGCAATGAAACTGATTTCTTAAAAGATTTCATGTTGCTCGTTTTCAAAAAAGCAGCAAATGAACCTGTATTCTGCCCCTTGTATGCTCGTATGATTTCAGAACTCAGTCAACAATATCCTACACTCCGTGCTGAAATGGAGGATTTATATACAAAATATATTTCTATTTTTGAAGAAGTAACTGAAGACGAATGTACAGATTATGAACAATTTGTACAGCGCAATCGTGAAAAGTTTCATCGTCTCGGATATAGTCAGTTTCTTGCAGAGTTGAGTCGTCTTGGCATTCTTGAGCAGTCACAACTCCAAAAACTCTATGAAACTCTTCTTACACAAATTAAACTTCACGCTGGAAAGGGAGAAGTACGCCAGAAACTCGTGGACGAATATGTAGATTGTCTCTTACAAATGACGCGCGCGTTTCAAAAGGGTATGAATCTCAAGGTAAATACATTGCGTATTGAAATTGGAAAGGTATGTGAGCCGATTATGGAAGATATTCTTGCGCGACGCACAAGTGACTTTCCCGGTCTGACTAAGAAGGCCTCTTTTGGAATTATGGACTGCCTTGATGTCTTCCGTGGCAATACGGGGGCTACTTAGAATAAGCACCTCCACGATAGATTTTCATAGGCCGAGGTAGAAACAAATGGCCAAGTCTCGTCGCGTATCTCGCAAAGGCTCCCGCAAGTCTCACCGCAAGTCTCACCGAGCCAGTCGCAAGTCTCACCGAGCCAGTCGCAAGACTCGCCGCGGCAGTCGCCGTATGCGTGGCGGTATGGGCATCTTCTCCAAACTCTATAGCCCGGTCGGTCACTTGGTTACCGCAACGGGTGAGGCAGTTGGAACCGTCACAAACACTGCCCGCGATGTTGTCAAGACCGGTCTCAAGGGTGTCAACCGCATCGGCCGCTCAGTCACTGGCCACGCCAATGCGGCCGTCCGTGATGTTGTAAGTCGCAAGCGTCGCGCGAATCGCCGTTAATTTGCCTACTGGCAAATAAAAGGCTTGCGACCAAAGGTCGCTCGCCGTTAATTTGTCAATAGACAAATTCAGGGCTTGCTGGCTTTGCCAGCTCGCCGTTAAATAGCATCATATCGGTTTAGAAATACTAAATATAGTTTCGTAAGACACTTGATAAAGTGAGTCACGAAAAATTGACCCGGTCCGCTAGCGTATAGTTTGATAGAAGAAGATATTCAAAGATGCCTAACAGTGAAACCAATAGCCGCAAGAATAAGATGGTCAAGAAGTCGTCTGAAGAACCCCAGAAGAAACGTGGTGGATTTGTTCCTCGCAAGAAGCGTAGCGGTGGTGGTGGTGGCCGAGATGATGACCAGGATAGCCGCGGCAATATTAAAGGTCTGATTGATTATAATTATGACTCTGAGGATTCCTTTGATGTTGAGGCGACGGATACTGACTATACTGACACGACGGATTCAAAGACGCCACCCAAGAGCCCTATTGCGCGCCGTACGCGGAATGCTACAAAGAGTATGAAGAAAAATTCTTCTCGTCGTTGTTATGTATCTGACTCTTCTGAAGATGAATCCTCTGACTCTGATCGCGAGTCCAAGCTTGTTACAAGGCTCCGTGAAGAGAAGCGCCGTCTTCAGAAGAAACTCAAAGAAAAAGAAGAAGACGAGGAGCTCGCAGCAGAAGAAGAAAAACTTGCGCGCCGTCGCAAAGAGCGCCGCCGCCGTCTTCGCCGTATTGAGGAGTCTGAAGAAGAGACCGAAGAGGAATCTGAAGAGGAGTCTGAAGATGAGGACTCGGATGACCTTGAAGATGAAGAGGATCGCTCTGATGATGAAGAGGATGAAGAAGAGGAAGAAGAGGATGATGATGAGGAGGATGATGAACCTCGGTCTGGAAATATCACACTCTGCCTTGGAATGGATGAGGCGGCCGAGCGCATGATTCCTCGCCGTCACAATATGAAAAAAGAATCTGCCGAAGTACGCAAATTCGTCAAACTTGTTACGACACCTTCAGATGAAGATACCATTGACGGTCAAATTGACCAGTTCAAGGCTCTTCCCAGCGAACAGCGTACAAAACTCCTCACGGTTCTTGAGAATCGTAATAAGACCCCTGGTCAAGGGAATACGCAACAAGGGCTTATGTTCAAGATTCTCACGATGAATCTTCCTGCGGAGACGCAGTCACTTGTCCTTGGAAAATACAACTCACTCCAGTCACTTGATCCTGGCTCGTCCGAGTACTATAAGATGCGTAATTGGCTTGAGAAGCTCACGAGCATGCCTCTTGGTATCTATAAGGAAATCCCTGTCAAAATCGGCGATGGTCAGGAGACGTGTGGCGCCTTTATGGAAAAGGCTCGCAAGTGTCTTGATGATGCAATCTACGGTCAGGATGAGGCGAAGCTCCAAATTCTCCAGTTCATTGCGACAAAGATTGCGAATCCTACGGGGCGTGGTCTCAGCCTCCTTCTCGCGGGACCTCCTGGCATTGGTAAGACATCACTGATTAAGAATGGTGTTGCGAAAGCGCTCCAATGGCCTTTCCAGTTCGTCAGTCTCGGCGGCGACTCGGATGCGAGTACCTATACAGGCCATCAGCTTGTCTACGAAGGCAGCCACTGTGGTAAACTCGTCAACTCGCTCTGTGCCGCGAAATCCATGAGTATGGTTCTTATGTTTGATGAAGTTGACAAGATTAGCTCTACTCCCAAAGGTGAGGAAGTCCAGAATCTCCTCGTCCATCTCACAGACCCTGTTCAGAATGCGGACTTTGAAGACAAGTATCTCAGCGGAATCCCTATTGATCTCAGCCGCGTCATGTTTACCTTTAGTGCGAACTATATGGATAAGATTGATAAAGTTCTGCTTGACCGAATGCTTGTCATCAATCTCCAGGGCTACAATGCCAAAGAGAAGGCGAATATTGCGGAGAACTATCTTCTCCCTGCTGCGCTAAAAGAGGTTGACCTCGCTGAAAAAGTCGGCATCAGCAAAGAAGTTATTCAGCATATCATTGAGAATTACGCGAGCGAAGAGGTTGGTGTTCGTGAACTCAAACGATGCCTTGAACAGATTGCGCAGAAGGTCAACATGCTCCGCATGTTCAATTCTAAGCAACTTCCATTCCATATCAAGGATTTCAGCCTCCCCTTTGTACTCAAGAAAGAACATATTGATCTCTTCCTCAAGAAAAAGAAGGTCACGGATGAATCTGTGCGCCACATGTACACCTAGGCGTTTATTTCATATAAGAGGCATAGTTGAGTAATCCAGTTTGTGTAGCTGTAGGTGTTTTTTGTAAGGGTTGCGCTGCCACCGCTACAGGTTCATTCCACATTCCATCCTGATTATTTCTCTCTGCCTTCATTTGGGCAAGACGGTCCTGTAATTCTTTAGAAGCAGGTGTCTGAGGCTGTTTTTCACATGTTGTTCCAGGCCCCCAACGTCTCCTCGCACACTGCATTGTCTACTCTTCTACAAAGATATGACCATAAAGTTTTTGTTCAACTTCCTTCTCAAGCGCTTCATATGATACACCGTCATTTTGAATATGCGCATCAAATATATATCGCTCAAGTTGATTTTCAGTCGTAGAATCCTTTACCGGACTCTCAGTCTGGATAGAATTATAGACGCGCGCTTTTATAATACGTATACCATGAGGCGCAAACATTGATTCAAGCGTACTTATTTCAATAGGAAGACGCCAATCTGTAATTATAAACCCTTTTGCCAACCGGATTTGCTCAAGGATTTGATTGCCGACACACCGCGCAAAATATCCAGGGTCGCCCTTTTCGGCACGAATTTCCTGGCCTCGCTGAATCAAGAGTTGGCGAACTGTTTTTCCTGTTGTTGGTTCTATTTTCTGCTTTCCTTCTTGTGTAGTTGTCCATTCAGCTGGAATGTTAAATTCCTCACAAATGAGTCGCTTGAGTTCATCGGCAAACGCAAGTCTCTTGAACCCCCATTTGCGCTGTAAAATGGATCCAACTGCGTCCTTTCCTGCGCCACTCCAACCACTTACAAGTACAACTACGGTCATTCTACTGCGAATCTAGCAGCCGCTCTTTAATATTCAATTTTAGTATGATCTAGAATAGAATGGACGTTGGAACCTCACAGTATTATGCTAAATTCGCGCACAAGATTGCGGTAGTGCTTATTATCGTTGGTGCTTTGAATTGGGGCTTGCTTGGCTCAATGAAAGTCAATCTTGTTGAGCGCTTACTCGGTAAAGGACTCGCTTCTCGCGGCATCTATATTCTTGTTGGTATCGCAGCACTTGCTCTCGCATTCAATCGCGATTCATATTTGCCCTTCCTCGGCGAGTCTGTATTCCCTTGCTCCGTCCTCACGGATCAAGTCCCCGCTGGTGCTACGCGTGCGGTACAAGTCCAAGTTACACCTGGTGCAAAAGTTATTTACTGGGCGAGCGAGCCCGCCGATGGTGGTGACGCGGCAGTTCCCAATTTTGAAGGGGCGTATCGCCAATACTTGAATGCGGGTGTTACTACAGCCGATGATACGGGTCTCGCAGTCCTCAAAGTGCGTGAGCCACAAGCCTACACAGTCCCTATAAAGGGACGCTTGGAACCTCACGTACATTTTCGCGTATGCGGCCCGACCGGCTTCATTGGTCGTATAAAAACAGTCTTTTTGGCCGATGGACGTATTGAAGGATTTCAATAATTATAGATACAGTGTAGAATGTCAATAACACCCCCCGTATTGAATACGCTCCCTCTTTCTTCGGATGGAGCGTTGGAATTTCAATGGTATCCTCCCCTTAATGACGGTGGATTTCCAATTGCGTCATATACACTTTCTTATACAGATGATATTGGAGGTAGTGGAACATATAGTTACACAGCATCCGAGACATATACAAAAATAACTGGGCTTACAAATGGCTTGACGTATTATTTTAGTTTGACCGCAACGAACGCCAATAGTGATGTAAGTTCACCCGCGTACTTTATCCCTTTCCAGCCTGGTGCGCAGATACCAGAAATACCTGCCTCCGCGTCGGTTTCTATTTCTGGAACAGAAAATGCGATAGTTGAGTGGCAGCCCCCCGCGTCATTGCCTGATGCTACGATTTTCTGGTATGTTATTCAGTCACAGAGTACGAATCCTTCAGACCCGGTTATTGAAAGAACCGCGGGTGGATATCAAACTTCGCTCTTGGTCACGGGTCTCAATCCAGAATCATCGTATAGATTTACGGTAAAAGCTGTAAACTGCCCTGGGTATGGTCCTGAATTTACAACGAACGTTATCTCATGGGTTGCCAATTATAGTTGGTCTGCGATTACAAATGGTCCTTCCTCAAAAAACTGGTCAAGTATCACAAGTGATTCAACAGGTCAATATCTTGCGGCGTGTGTAAATGGTGGTGGCTACATTTGGACGAGTACGGATTACGGTGCGACATGGACTCAACGAACAGGTGCCGGTTCACGAAACTGGTCAAGTATCACGAGCGATTCAACAGGTACAAACCTTGCTGCATGTGTATATGGTGGATATATTTGGACGAGTACGGATAGCGGTGCCACTTGGACTCAACAGTTAGGTTCTGATTTCAGACTCTGGTCAAGTATCACAAGTGATTCAACGGGTCAATATCTCGCTGCGAGTGAGGGTGGTGGTTATATTTATACAAGTACAGATTATGGTGAAACTTGGACTGAACAGACGAGTGCTAGTTCACAAATCTGGTCAAGTATAACAAGTGATTCAACGGGTGACAACCTTGCGGCGTGTGTAAATGGTGGTTCTATTTACACAAGTACAGATGGTGGTGCGACCTGGACTGAACAGACGAATGCGGGTTCACAAGCCTGGACAAGTATCACGAGCGATTCAACGGGTGCCAACCTTGCTGCATGTGTATATTATGGTTCTATTTACACGAGTACGGATAGCGGTGCCACTTGGACTGAACAGATAGATGCTGGTTTCGGAATCTGGACAAGTATCACAAGCGATTCAACAGGCGCCAAACTTGCGGCGTGTACAAATGGCTACATTCGCACGAGTACAGATAGCGGTGCGACCTGGACTCAACAGACGAGTGCGGGTTCACGAAATTGGTATGGTATAAAGAGTGATTCAACAGGTACAAACCTTGCTGCTTGTGTACAGAATGGATATATTTACACGAGTACGGATAGCGGCGCCACTTGGGTTTTACCACCTGGTCCATTAGACTGGAGAAGTATTACGAGCGATTCAACAGGTGCTAATCTTGCTGCTTGTGTATACAATTGGTATATTTACACGAGTACGGATAGCGGTGCCACTTGGACTATCCAGACAAGTGCCGGTGCAAGAAGTTGGAAAAGTATCACAAGTGATTCAACGGGTGACAACCTTGCGGCGTGTGTATTAAATGGTTACATTTACACGAGTACGGATAGCGGTGCCACTTGGACTGAACAGACAAGTGCGGGTTCACGAGAATGGTCAAGTATCACGAGCGATTCAACGGGTGACAACCTTGCTGCGTGTGTAAATGGTGGTGGCTACATTTATACGAGTACGGATAGCGGTGCCACTTGGACTGAACAGACAAGTGCGGGTTCACAATCCTGGACAAGTATCACGAGCGATTCAACGGGTGCCAACCTTGCCGCTTGCGTATATGGTGGATCTATTTACACGAGTACAGATAGTGGTGCCACTTGGACTCAACGTACAAGTTCGGGTTCACGAAATTGGTCAAGTATCACGAGCGATTCAACGGGTCAATATCTCGCTGCGAGTGTGGGTGATGGTTTTATTTACACGAGTACAGATAGCGGTGCCACTTGGACTCAACGTAATCCTAGTTTTAGTAGCCCAACAAACTGGTCAAGTATAACAAGTGATTCAACGGGTCAATATCTCGCTGCGAGTGTGGGTGGTGATTTTATTTATATTAGTGATAATTACGGATCATCCTGGGCACAACAATCGCCATCTGGCAATTGGATGTCTGTAAAATACGTATCCGCTGGTACTATACTCTACGTATGTGGTATCAGTCAACAACTTTATAAGGGTACCGTATAATCCTTAATTTAAGAGGTATTCCTTTGTAAAAATAAATAGTATTATATATAATTATATTACTATTAACGCATCATAAGAATATACGTCTCCGTGCCAAACTGAGGTTTCTCAAGTAGATAAGCAGACTCATCATCATATCTATGCCATTTTCCACAAATAGGGCTGTACGCTTGCGCCGTATAATGCCCGCCCATATGGTGCCCATGATGGTCCACCGTCGCAAAGAGTTTGTACTGTTTGTTGCGCGTCTGTTCCTGCGACTCTGAACTAAAGAACTCATCCAGACAAATCGGCGCACCATCATAGTTAAGCGGCGTATTGTCGCGCGTACCCATTGGCGTGAAACGCTTGAGTGTAACAATCAGAACTTTCGGCAGTTTCCAAATGCTCGGCTTCTTTATCGTCTTTGTGCGCTGCTTACATCCATCGCACGCATATCCCTCAATCTCCTCTTCATGAAACTCTGCTCGCACACACTCTTGAATAGATGCCCCTCGCACAATAGGAATCTTGAGTACATTGAAAGTCTCCCAGCGATTATGGACCGCGGAACAGCCTCCACATGTATACTGAATCCGCATCATTCCAAAGATGAAATCTGTGAGAGGGCTGTATTGTTTCTCAAAGGCCGTCTTCCAACCAATAAGAGCCTGTTGAATCATAGGAGGAAGGTCATTGGCGTTCGCAGTAATATTCATTTGTACTTGGCTCTGTGTAGCCATATACATCTGATCAAGAAGCCATACGAGAAACTCGTGGGCATCTTGCGGCGTGCGTCTCGTGAAATCCTCGTAGATAGTTCCAGCGACAATTTCACGAAGCTGCGCATAGAATCCGAGAGGTCTCACATAGGCTGGCCCTGTACCTGCCCAGATACTCTGCACAAGGTCCTGATAGGCCGCAAGAACTTTGGCGGGATTTTTGGTAGTATCCTTCACAAATTCCTGAACTCGCCCATTCTTTTTGCAAAAGAGCGTCCACTCAGGGCAGTGGCGAAAGGCTTGAATGGCCGCATTCATAAAGCACGTATTGCCAAGATTGGCGAGACCGATGATGCCGCGCTGCTCAGGATTCTGTTTATTGTCAGTCATTTGAATATACCAGGTAGCTAAAAAATTGACGTTCCATTTTGTCAATTTTTTATTCAATCATACGACTCCTATATACGCCATGGCACAAGAGGAATCATCCTGTTCCATGTGTATTGAGAAATTCACAAAGCAGCCCAATAGAAAACAAGCATGCTGTCCCTATTGTGATGTTAAGGCATGCGTATCCTGTACGCAAAAGTATCTTCTGAGTACACATGAAGATGCCCATTGTATGGGGTGTCGCCGTGGATGGACTCGTGAAGTAATGGACGGGATTCTTCTTACAACATGGATTAATGGGGCGTATAAACTCCATCGCCAAAATGTTCTTCTTGACCGCGAGCGCAGCCGTCTTCCTGCGGCACAAGTCTTTCTTGAAAATGTAAAGAAAGGTCAAGCGCTTCTTCCTGAGCGGCTGCGTATCACGAATGAACTTCAGGAACTAGAAGCACGCATTCAAGAACTTCGTATTAACTATTACCACCTCAATCGCCGTATTGAAACGTACTACAGAGGCACGGAGCCTACCGATGGGGAGAATGCTGATAAGGAGGAAAAAGGAAAGCGCGTCTTTGTCATGCCGTGTCCTGCGACGGCGTGTCGTGGATTTCTCTCTACTGCCTACAAGTGTGGTATTTGTGATATCTATTGTTGCCCTGACTGTCATGAAATCAAAGGGCTGAATCGCGAGGCACCACACACGTGCGATGCTAGTACAGTTGCGACAGTTCGTGCGATCAAGAAAGAGTGTCGCAACTGTCCTGACTGTGGAACGAATATCTTTAAGATTGAGGGCTGTGACCAAATGTTCTGCACAAACTGTAATACATCCTTCAGTTGGACAACGGGTCGCAAGGTTACACACGGTGCAATTCACAATCCGCATTACTTTGAATATCTTCGTGCGACGAATGGTGGCGTTATGCCGCGCAATCCTGGAGACATTCCTTGCGCAGGAAATCTTCCCAATGCGTGGGGCTTTGACCGTGAAGTCCAGCGGCGCTACCCTCACCTCGCAGCGACCGTTACAGACTGGCTCTACCGCGCTCTCAATGTAATTACGCATATTCAGCATGTAGAAATTCCTGCCGTTACGAATCGCGCTGAAGACACTGATAATATGCAATACAATATCCGCTACATTTCCAAAGAGATTACTGAAGTGCGATGGAAGCAGCTTCTGGCACAGCGTGAAAAGCGGCGCATCAAGCGCGACGAGGTTCGTCTCCGCTATGAGGCATTTGTTGGAGCCTGTGCCGATATTTATGGGCGGATTATGGTTGCCGCGCAAGAGGGTGTACTCAATCGTGACAATATTCAGACGCGGTCACAACTCAATGTTACAACTCTCATTAAAGATAAGAAAGCAGAACTCACACGTGTGTGTACAGAGGCCAAGGAGCAACTTCTCACTCTTCGCAAAATCTTTAATGAAGGAATGATGGACATTAGTAAGCGCTACAAGTGTCAAGTGATGCAGCTCGGCGAGGTTGGTCTCAAACGTGAAATGAAAAAGTACGAAGCTGGTCGTGCCCCTCGTCGTGTGAAGCGTAGCGATGGTGATACTGTGGGCTCCTCTTCATCAAATCGCGAAGATGAAGATGTTGATGAAGTTGAGGAGAATAATGACAATGATTCTGTGGTACAAGAGTTTACTCGGCATCAACAAAATGTACTAGTTCGCCAGTAGTGTCCAGTGCTTATAGTAAGCACCCCTCGGTAATAATCCCGCGCATGCGTAAAATTGAACTCTTTTTATATGTTCTATCTATTAAAGATACATATACAAATGAATAACGACTATGAAACTGTCTATAATGTAGGCCTATTTGATGACTTACATAATTTCTTACGCGCAATTCTTTATGATCATCGCAGATTTCAAACCGTCCCTGATCTTCTTGGATATATTCATACACAGACTCTGAATCATTTTAATCTGTACAATCGTGGACGACAAACCTATCAGCGTACACGTCGTCAAGATGTACCTACTGGGCAAACCGCTACTGCCACAAGACCTATTCAAATAACAACCCAAGAGACAATTGATATTATGCCTTTATTTACTACACAACTTAATACACCTCTTACAGCACAGGGTATTCATGCGCTATTAAATCCACCGACTGTAGATGATACGGATACAGATGATACAACCCCTGGTCTAGATGTTATTATGAACCTTCTTCAAAGAGGTCTTCTTCGCCGTACTGCGGCTACAGCTGCTGCTACAGCAATGGAGCCTGTTGTCGTGCGACCTACACAAGAGCACATAGACCGAGCAACTACACAGCGGATGGCAACTGTGGAAGATGAACAATCCAATTGTAGTATTTGTCAAGATTCCTTTACGGATGGTCAAGCGATTCGTCAAATCAATCACTGTCGCCACAGTTTCCACCGCATATGTATTAATCCTTGGTTTGATCGCAATGTACACTGCCCCGTTTGTCGCTTTGATATTCGTGAATCTGAATAACTAATAAATTACTAGGATACTTTACAGAGTATTATAGTAATTAATCATTATTATTTCTATTTTTATTTTTATTTTTTAGTTATTTATTTAGATCAGTCTCAAATTGCAATCTTGCTGATATCGCTAGGGAGCATTACCCAATTGGTCGCCCAATGCTCCTCAATCTCTTGCTTCTGACGAACTTCAGACGGTCCAACAAGATTGATTGTAACACCCTTACGACCATAGCGACCACAGCGACCAATACGGTGGATATAGTTTGCCTTGTCATTAGGAATATCAAAATTAATTACAGTACTGACCTGTTGAACATCAATGCCACGAGCAGTGACATCCGTACTGATAAGAACACGGCAAGAGCCCTTACGGAAGTCATCCATCTTCTTTGAGCGCTCTTCGTGGGACATGCCACCATGGAAGCATTCAAGCGTAAACTTCGCATCCTTCATCTTCATGGCGAGCCAATCTGCGCGCTGTTGCTTATTGCAGTAAATCACCGCTTGATTAATATGGAGCTGGCTGTAAATATCACAGAGAACGTCAAACTTCCACTCCTCTTGCTCAAGAGGAACATAGTATTGTGCAATACCTTCAAGAGGAACCTCCTTTGCCGCTGTAAGAATACGAACAGGGTTTTGAAGAATACCATCTGTAAGCTTGATAATATCAGGAGGCATCGTCGCAGAAAAAAGACAGACGCGTGTCTGCTCAGGAAACCCAAGTTTCAGAATCGCCGTAACCTGTTCCTGGAAACGATCCTCAAGCATTTGGTCCGCCTCATCCATGATAAGAACACGAATATTATCACGCTTCAGGGCACCACGATGGCAGAGATCATAAATACGTCCAGGAGTTCCAACAATGAATTGGCAGCCATTACGAATCGCAGCAATATCATCCTTGACGGGTGATCCACCAACAGCAAAATGCGCTTTGATATTCATATGTTTTCCAATACCACATGCAACATCATAAATCTGTTTTGCAAGTTCATGAGTGGGAGCAAGAGCAAGTACTTGAACCTCTTGAAGTTTCGTATCTACACGAGAAAGCGATCCAATAACAAAGGTGCCCGTCTTTCCAGTCCCAGATTGAGCCTGTGCAAGAACGTCCCGACCTTCAATGATGGGCATAATACCGCGCTTCTGAATTTCAGAAGGCTTTTCAAACCCAAAACTGTAGACTCCTCGGAGCAAATTCTCAGGGATTTCCATACTGTCAAAGTTATCATAAACCTTGACTTCGGATAAAGTATTTTTTGAAGGATCAGACGTTTCTCCTGACATTTCTTTGTCTATACATATGAATTCATGTTTAGACCAGCGATTGCCGAGCGATAAAATTGACAGGGGGAAAAGATTCTGTACTTGGATAGAGAATAGAATGGCAGACGAAGATTATCATTTAGATGGTGATGGGAGTGTTGGAGGTGATCAAGCAGACGTATTTGAAGAGATTGCCGAGGGCGAGGGTGTTGATACGGGTGAGCGTGAAGTTGGAAAAGAGAGTCGCGCCCTTCAAGTCCTTACTGTCGCACATCCAGAATGTCGTCTAGATTACATTGAAGAGTCACTGAATAAACTTCCTCTTGATGTGTATCCACCAGATAATAAAGCGGATACGCGCCACCGCAGCTATCCGTTTCTTACTATCTTTGAAAAGACGAAACTTATTGGCTTTCGCGCAAATCAGCTTGCAGAAGGGGGGCGCCCATTCATCAATGTCCCCCCACATGTAACAGATGTTGTTGAAATTGCTCGTCTTGAGCTTGAACAGAAGCGTCTTCCCTTTATCCTCATACGTACAATGCCAGATGGTACGTTTGAATATTGGCGGCTCACTGACCTTATGATTCTCTAAGAAAATAACTAGAAAATCTTAATTCGGCGTGATGGGTCCTTATACAATAGATTTCCAGGTTTAATATCAAAGCACTCATAC
>JACCDO011789357.1_pt1 | contig 16169 bp, 17 predicted proteins | sample 7446101 | NCBI WGS metagenome assembly JACCDO01 (sample SAMN15323440, study PRJNA562643) | freshwater metagenome | isolation source: river surface water | place: USA:Blue River Watershed | collected 2017-08-16
AAAACCACAAAGAGTCTCATTAGAGATTTGGGAAGTCCAGTGCTTTTCCATTCTACTCCTACTTGTCTTTTTTATTGCGGCCAAGTAGAGAATGGCAAAACATCGCAAGAGTCATCGCAGACGCAGCACAAAACGCAGCCGTAGAACACATCGCCGTATGCGTGGTGGTAGCCCCGCGCTCAGCCCCGCTAACTACGGCTCCAACGCACTTGGCGGACTTGATCTTCCCCAAGGCAAACAGTTTGCCCTAATGCACCAAGGTCAACACGGTGGTGCTGCACCTGTCTCAGCAACCGGCCAACCCATGCTACCTACTGAGTTACAGAGCTCTGCCCGCGTTGCCGAGACATTTGCACAGTATCAACAAATTGCTGGCTTGACGGATCAGGCTGGCGGTCGCCGTCGCCGTCGTGGTCGCAAGGGTAAGAAGACCCATCGCCGATCCCGGAAGATGCGTGGTGGCGCTCTTGTTCTCACCCCTGCTGAGGTTGCATGGAAGGAGGCCATCGCAGTACCCCAGGGTGTGAACCCTCAGTTTGCGTCCTGGGATGCTTCCGCCTAAGAAGCCTCTGGCTTCTTCACCTGCTCAATACTGGACGGTGTCAGCACCGGCAAAGTAATTGCACCTTCAGTACCCTCACCCATAAACGCCTGCTGAAGAGTTGCTCGCGCTGGCGGCTGAATTCCCCATTCACGACGTTCTTCATCCGTCGGATATACAAAGACATGTAGGTAAGCATTTCCCTTCTTGTCTTTGCTTTGGACTGGCATGCCCATTTCCTTCAGGACAATTGTATCACCTGTTACAATCGGTACATCAAGCACCAACATGTAAAATCCATCAGGATACTTCGGATGACCAAACACCTTCCTACGTGTCCCGCACATGGCCTCATTCAGCGAAATCGCAAAATCCATATGAAGATCATCGCCTCTCCTTACCCAACTTTCGCTTTCCCCAGCCTCCTCCAACTTGATATGAACATCACCAGGCTTCTCACAATCATGACTATCAGAGCAAGCATCAGGAAAAACTATCACCTGCCCAGGCTTTGATCCAGGCTCGAGCACAACCTTCAACGTATTCTCCTCGCCAACAAAACACGAACCGCCACAAGTCTCACATTTACCATTTGGCACTGAACCCTCTCCCTTACAAGGCGCACACGGCCCCTCCGTCGCCATTGTCATTGGCCCCATTTGAACAATTTGCCGCCTCTTTCCCGCACCATTACACACCTTACATGTCTCTCTGCTTAGTGATCCCTTGCCATCACATGATGAGCAGAACTTCTGTCGACCCATTTTGATTTCCATGGTGTGCCCATGATAGAATTGATAAAGACTCAGAGGAATACCAAGCACCTTCGGTGCTCCTTTTGCGCGTTTTGTTTGCCGTGCTGTACCTCCAGGCCCAAACATTCCAAATAATTCGTGAAGAGGAATATCAAAACCAAATGGCATACCCGCTGGACCTTGTGGTGGCCCTCCACCAGCCTCAGCACGTGTAGTTCCAGTCTGATCATAAAATGCTCGTTCCTGATCATTGCTTAGCACTTCATACGCCTTTTGAATTTGCTTAAAAACATCAGCGTCGCCACCTTTATCAGGATGATGTTCACGAGCCTTCGCATAATATGCTTTTTTTATGTCAGAAGCCGAGCAACCTCGCTCAACACCCAACACTCCATACAAGTCGCTCATAAACATCTACATCACAAATAGTTTAGGCCAAGCCACACGACGCAGCGTAAAGCATCTTTAAAGTGTAAAATTAATGGAAACAAATATCTGCGGTCAGGAAAATATTATTCAGACCCTCAATCAATGTCTGAAAACACCGCAACATATTTTCTTATGCGGCTCTAATGGCTGCGGCAAAACAACACTTATGAATGATTTTTTAAAATCATATTACAATCAATTTGGCCTGAAAGTCAATAAAGATCTTGTGCTTAGCCTCAGCTCACATCAAGATCGCGGTATTTTCACCATTCGTGAAACACTATTTGATTTTGTTCGTCGTTCACAAGTACAGAAGAATATTATTCGCTGGGTAATTGTTGATGATGCCAATACATTCCCTGAAATTAGTCAACAGGCTATTCGTCGACCCATGGAACAGTATCAGCATCTCACGCGCTTTATTTTTATCGGTGAAAGTAAGTCACATCTGATCCCTGCGCTTCTTTCCCGTTGTGTTGTGCTTCAGTTAAATCCTGTTTTATTAACCTCCTCTGGAATGGAAGTTCTTAAAAAAAATAATATAACATGGAATGTGCCTGAAGAACACACTGATGAGATTCTAACATGGCTGACCGCAATCACAAATGGTAATATTGCCAAGTTCCTCCTTCAGTCAAAACTAATTTGTTCAATAATCTCAAAAGCAAAAGTTGCTCCATCCAAAGAGCAAATTCTTGAACTACTCAGTCTTCCACCTTTCCAATTTATTACACCTTTACTAAGCGCTTTTCAACAAAAGAATAAAAAGGAAATTATTAATCAGTGTATTTATATTTGGAAACATGGTTTTTCATTTGAAGATATTTGCGATACCTTCATGCACGTAACAGATATTTATACAATTGCCGATACAGAACTTTTATCGCGTATTCAAAAGACAATTTCCGAAGGATGGATCTGCTACTCTAAAAGTCAGACTTCGCTGAGTACTTTAATCTGGCTATTTACAAATTACTAAATGGCCGCCGGCTCACAACTCTTTCGCCAACTACCTCCCGAAAACCTGATAACCGAATTCTTACAAGAACTCGGTTTTCAAGACATTAATGATAGTCGCGAGTTTAGCCAAGCAGATCTCGAACTCGCCACAGCCGCCGCAACAGAAAAACTACCCGAACTCGAACCATATTACTATCCATGTAAAGCTGCCACATATATTGCCAAGCAACAAACACCAAACACTCTACTTGTCATTCTTCGGCAGTTACTCAAAACACAAGGTTATATATTACATACTACTGAAAAACGCCGTCAAACAATGTATCGTATTATGAAAGAAACACCTGAGCCCGAGTTTACAGTCTCATTTACTTAGCGCCTTCTTGAATAAAGCACTTACCGCAAGAGGCGCTTCCATAATCTGCTCTTCACTCATACGTGTAAACCAGCCAAAATTACGGAAATCCAAAATTTCACGTGCTGGTAATGGTACAAACACTGTATTCGCTGGAACCTTGAATGGCGATGGGATTCCATCAACAGTTGCCAAAAGATCCTCTAACTCAATGCGTTTACCATTGGCTTTACGATCTAATGTAATCTTTCCACCGTCGGTACACATGTTCTTACCTTCGCAAACGGCTTTGTAATCCCACACATCATCTTTGCGAATCTCCTTGCCACCGCCATCCAAGCGACCTCCAGATGCCATCTCCAGCATTTTCGCAATTGCTGGGTGACCAGCACGCGGTGAATAGACACCTTGGAATGACGGCGCTGTCATAAAGCCCTGGCGGGTGTACAGCGGATCAGAGTCTGTGCCATAGAAGACAACCTTATTTCCTTCTGGAAGAGGTATTTGTGACATGACAATTACAGATGGTTCGAGCCACAAGCCCCCCTCTTTGTTCAGCACCGCAGCGCGGATCCAGGCCTTCTCAGCAACACCAACTGGCGCACGCACATCACGGAGCCTTGTTGGCAGCGCAGACCATCCGCCAAGTAGATTTGCTACATCTTCTAGTCCCGAAAGAACACGTACATTATACTGTACCCCATGCTTCATAATCGTCTGATAACACAAATTCAAGTAGGGTAGATTAATAGCACGCGATGAACGACCCATAAAGTCCATCCACCAACGAGAATTCACTTCGCTCATATCATAAAAGAGCCACAGCGTAGGTTTTCCTGCATTTGCCATTCTGTCAAGTCGCTGCGCATCTTCCGAAAATGGCGATGCGCCCTTCCATCGGGAAAGACCTATTGATGCTATTACTAAAATTAATAAGACAATACCAATTAAGGTCCAAGTGTCCATATCTTCTAATTATCATCACGTGTTTATTTTCAAAAAATTAATTGCTACCCTTATCAACAATCATTAGTTGTTTCATGCGCTCAAAATATTCAGAATATGCTACTTGTTCTTGTGCGTATCTACGCTGTCTTAATTGTTCTCGACGTTGAATCTCTCTCTCTTGTTCATCAAGAGCAGCTCGCTCCTCGGCAGAAATCTTGGGCGCATCTTCACGTGAAGCCTTATATTGCTTGTAATCACGAGCTTCCACGCGAACATTCGCAACATGATTTGTAATTGTATTATCGCGAGTATACGCCATTTTTAAATCAGTATATTGGACTCTATCATTCGCAGCCGCAGTATACTCAGCCGGACGATCACGACCGAGCTCCACACCACCTTGTAGTGTCATTGCCATTGCGGATGGATGTATAACTGATAGTTGATTGCCACCAGCTTTCTTTGTAACTTCATCTTCAAATGCGCGCATGAAAACGTCGCGATTATACTCACCACTAAATTTCTTCTGATCTGCACCAGCTGCGTTTTGAGCATCCTTTAACCAGTCACCATAGCCATCTTCATCTGGATCCGGGATTCGAGTACTCTCAAATAATTTATTGAAAGCATTCATATCAAGATTCTTGGCATTCAATCGTGTAGGCTCTACATGTTTCCATTTATCAGCATCGTTCGCACGTTCCGATACAAGAACAGCTGGCTTTTCTACTTTACCCTCTACTGCCTTACGACCACCATTAATACGTTTCAAAATCTCTGACAAGTAGGAATATGCGCGTGTGACCTCTTTGAAGGATTCTTCACTACCGCCCTTATCTGGATGCGATTTCAGAGCGGCTTTTTTGTATGCTGCTTTCAGCGCATCTTCATTTAGGCTTTCGGCCTCTTCTAGTCCAAGTAAATATAGAGACATACTAAACATATCACGCGCCCGCTGCCGTTTAGTATCATCGGTTGAAACGAGTGCTAAATCATCTTGTAGAACGGCTCTTGTTCTTTCCTGAATATTTGCCTTTCTTCGCGCATCTGCTGCTGCGCGATTTTGTTGTGCTGTAACAGTCTCATTACGACCTTCTCCTGGCAAAAAAGCGGTCTCGCCAGCAGTCACACGGCGAATATACTCCAGAAAAGAGGCGTACACACCTGCTTGTCGAGCAGCAGCAACGTATTCGGGGCCGGATAGAATCTGTTGAAGCATTTGAACTCGCACAGAAGGCGATTTTATCTTTAATATTTTTGAATAAAGTGCCAAGTGTTGACTCTGCGCAGCACCCATTCGAACCTCTAAACTTCGGCGCCAGAAATGGCTCGCCGCAAATCACGCAGTAGTGGTGATGGCATATTTAAATGACACTCCCAGCGCGCACGCTTACAAATGCTTGAATACACAGTTGGCTCTCCAAACCACTCTGCGCCCTTCTCCGCAAAGGTCGCACACCCAGACCCCGCAAGAAGCCTCCATGATCGCTTGGGCAGCACAAGTGCTAGCTGTTCCTCAGGTGTTGGTAGACCCAGCCCTTTGTCAGAAATATCTAACACACTACTTGTCATCCCCATCATATCATGAGCGAACGGCGCAATCCAACTTGGATAATACCAGTCAAAATCAAGCCCTTCTGCTCCTGACATGTAGTAATTGTAAATCCACTGTAAGCCTCTCATATACTCCTGTGCTTGATGCTCACGAATAGCTGCGGCTGCACCGCGAAGACCCGAAAAGCGCACAGCTGCGACGTTTTGATAATCATCACGCAGCTGTAAGAACTCCTTACCAGAGCCAGATGGAAGAGTATGGAAAAGTGCCTCTTCTACAAACCATTTACAAGGACCGTCTTCTTCCTGACGAGCAGCCTGTGATCTCTTTGTAAGAGCCGACTTGATAATCCTCTCCTTCTCCCCAACAGCAATCTCCTCAAACAACATTCGCCACCCATCGCCATGGCCGAGTCGACCACCTTTTCGCCAAACACGCGCTAGCATCTCTAGCAAGAGACCATGACCTTCATCTTTCAGCGACAAAGACATCATACACGGCACAAAGTCATTCCCAAGCACTGACATCGCAAACACATAATCTGAAACCCATTCTGTTATATCACCATCTGACTGTGGCGATTTATCAACAATATACGTAATCAGCGAATCAACATTAAATGATAGCATCTTCTCCTTACCATCTGACCCGTATAGAGTATCTCCACCCTTCTGCTCTTCGCGATATAGCTTGAACTCGTGATTTCGCAAGTAAACAACATTATTTAGAACAGTGAGTAAAATCAAATCCGCATCCAGGCCATAAATCATATGGCTACATGATGTATTTCTATCAAGGCCACGCAACCATGACATGATCTTATGCTCACCTTCTCCCGGTTCTGTACATGGGCTCACACGCCAGTCCACCTCAGGTCGAACACGCGCCCGACCCATCCGCCAACGCTCCAGGTCCGCCATCAGATCATTCATAAATGCCGTCCCAGGTGTAATAGCATTTGTATCCCAGCCGGCAGCCTCTGCCTTCTGCTCAACACGTCGCAGCCTCTGCTGGCGCCGCTTGGCCGCCGGCACAACACCGTCCACTGCCAACCCCACACCACGTACTGGTCCCGCACAAGAAATCAGATAATCCACATACAAGATTACCTCACGACGAAGCGCAGCCTCATATTCTACTTGTCCCCCCAAGCCCGTCCACACAGGCGCACCAGGCCGGCGTAAGCAATGATACACAATACAGTTGAAGTCAATCCAGAGCCAATCACATATGTTCCCCAGCTGAACTTTGCCCACCAGGCCAGGCACAGACTCTACTAGTCGGCGATAATAGGAGGGAATACCCATCTTTACATACTAAACGCGATCTCGCTTTAGCCAGTCGCACTATATTTTATACCTAAAAGCAGAAGATGGAGTCGACAATTATTAATGTACTTTTGGGTATTTTAATTTCATTGCCATTCATAACTTTTTTAACTTCATTGATAAAAAGTTCAGATATATCTTGGTTAGGCTGGCTTGTTGATTTCTTTGACTACGACCCCGCCAAACCGCCAAATCCATTAAATCCATTTCCCTACATGTCTGCTTTCACTAAATCTGTTCTTGGATCTTTACCTGATCTTTTGATAATTGGTGTAGGCGTCCTTGCTCTTCTCCTACAAAATTTTCCTCTCCTCATTCTTCTGCTGACTATGCTTGAGATTCTGCTAATCCGCTTTGGAATTGGTATGGCTGTTGGCTACACAAATCCAAACCTGGCATATGGCACTGAGAAGTCACGCACAGGTATGCGCACACCAATCCTTGAAACCATCTTGTCTAAGCTTGGTAATGCGAATGAATATATATTCCCGAATGGCACTCTTTTCATAACTGGCGCAACCCTCGTCTATTGTGTAATGTCTCTCTTCTACAACTACGATGTGTTCTCTGAACTGGATTCAACCGGTAACGGCGGTGACTGGACTGCCCGCCCTTGGATTGGCCTTGTACTCACTGCTGCCGGCCTGATCGGCTACGCCGCCTTCCGAATGATCAAGAATAGCGAGTCTTGGGGTATGCTAGCAATCACAATCCTCTTAGCAACCTTAACAGGTATATTACTTGTCTACCAGAATACAAATATGTTTGGACCTGAAGCGGTCAATTTCCTCGGTGTCCCTTATTTGGATAGTTTATTATCAAGTGGTGGTCCGATTACAGTATGCGCACCCACAGCTTCTTCTTAGCCCCAAATAGAGGATGGGAAGTTTTTATGAGTTTGTAGCAACATTAAAAGACTTCCTACATGTCGGCTTTTTGAAATTTCCGCTTATCATAACCGGCACAATGTTCATTCTTGGCTTAGTAACTGTAAATACTGCTTATCTATGGGTTACGATGGGTGCTATTGTAACAGCGGCAGCTGTATGGTTTTTACAGACCCTATTTAATTTACTTCTCATTAAGAAACCTGAATGGTCGAGCACCTTTACCGTACCACCAAATGAGTTCTGTAATGTGCTAGATCTTGGTAAGCTAATAGGATCTGTTAATGTTACACCCTCTTACTGGTTTTCTATACTATTCTTTTTTGCGACATATGCTTTCATGAATGCGCTTCAGATTTACAATACACCACCTGGCGCACAGTCGACCGCCGAACCCGATACACTGAATAATCGTCAGTTCCAAGCCTCTATGTGTATGTCTCTTATTGTATTATTTGTTGCTATGATGTTTTTCCTCCGTTTGAAATATGCTTTCAGTTGTGAAACAATCCTGGGCATTGTTCTTTCATTAGGTGCGGTTGGTATCGGTTATGGCTGGTATAATATTCTTGCTGACTGTGGCGAAGGTCGTGCGTTTGACCTTTTTGGCATTTTAGGTCGCATTATGCCAGCGAGTACAGTGGCACCACAAGCATGTGTCATGTCTAACCCCGAAGAATAGTGTGAAGATTTGTCACATAGCGTCTGAAAGCATCATATGCATCACGTGGGATAATACCGCCTTGAGAGCTAAGCTGAAGAATACGCACAACCTCTTTAATTTCTGCGTCAATGTCCACCTTATCGGTTGAATATAAATCAGGTAACTGATCCAGCGTTGGTCGAGGACATGTACCGGTCATCGGTGCGTTATTATGTAAATCAAATAGCCATTTGCGCAGCGCCGTTTTCCTTTCTGAACCTACTAATGATATTACAGGTTCATATGGGTTTTCTTTTACAAACCCGCTATAATGCTCGCGACAAAGAGCACATGGTAGACATGTATGGAGAATATTGAGAACACTCTTCCAAGCATAGTACTCGTCTTGATCCAAGAACTTATTCTGCTGCGCCCCAGAGAGTTCTGTGAGTGAGTGTAGTACACGCCACATTGGATACCCCCACGTAGAGGGTTTAATATCATCAAAAAGAGTAACTGCGATTCTTTTGCCACATGAACACATCTGGATTTTTCTCTCAAAAAGAGCAATTGTCATTTGCCGCACGCACAGTCCCAAAATTTGCCAAGCTCAAAGCCACAACCATCAACAACCCATGGATTCCGTCCCTGTGCCCCGCGACGCCTTTGAGCAATTCCAAGCTGCTCTTCGCAGAGAAACTCGTAGTCTTATTCAAAGCTGCGCAGAGTTCCTACATGTCAACCCACAAGAACTACAAAAAGAGGTTCAAGAGAAACTAAAAGCCGCCCCAGTCCAACTGGCTCTCCTCGAAACAGAAGAGCAACCGGGCTGCTTGGCATTTCAAAAAGATGATTCATTCGCATATAGATGCCGAGCACCATGTGTGACAAATACAAAGTTTTGTCAAAAGCATAGTACTGCTCGTCTTATTGTTAATACACAACACTCGAAGCCATTAACCCGGCTTGCTCAAAAAGATGATTTGCCACCACTTTGGTTTGATCGTCAAACGAATGTTGTTTACAATGTAAAACAACAGGCGGTTGGATCCTTCGATGCGAGTTTAGGATCCCTAACACTTTACGTGGTTCAAGAATAAATGGAATGGTGGGATTTGCCACGCTTCCCCTTCCCTGAGAACTTTGTTTTCTCAGCAGGCAGGCCTGGTGGAAAAGCCAAGAAAAAAGCGCGACGGCAAGAGTCTATTTTTAATGATCCACCGCTCGTGCGACCACGGCGCATGAAGCAAAAGAATAAGATAACACCAAAACCAAAGCCAAAATCAAAACCCGAACAAACACCGCCACAACAGCAAGCAAAAACACTCACATTCCAACTTTCAGAATCACAAGCTCCATGGCCCACACTTCAAAAGACAATAACAATTCCACCACCGCCAACATTTGATACATACAAAGAACCACCAAAACCAGCGTGGTTCAAATTCCTCTTGCCATACTTTCAGCATCTTTCGCCACTCGGCGCAGCACATGTCCCATCTTCAAGTTATATGAATGTTCGTCTTCATGCTCTCAATGATATCTTAGAAAAGAAATACTTTTCAAATAAGACACCAAGTCCATTTGCCGAGTGGATACTTGGCCAAACACTACGTGTCCTTATTCCCATGCTACGTGTCCGCCGTCTTATCCGTCGTTTTATTCAAGCCTACAAATGTCGTCAATGCTCGAAACGTGCTGAAACTATAGATCCATTCACTTTGGTTGAAGCCGTCAACCCCATACAAGTCTTCTGCTTTAGAACAAAAAAGCGATATGACTATGATCCTGTTTCACTTGTTCGCCATATTTGTACTTGCCTTCGTTATCAGAACTCAGGTTTTGCTGATCCACGACCACCCAAGATTCCGCAAACCAATGAACCATTTTCTTACGCACAGTTAACGTCGATTTACAGTCAAGCCGCCCAGAAAGGTATCACCAGCCAGACCTTCTCTAACTACAGGTCCGTCCAATGGAGTTTAATAGCCTTCACACATCTATTTACACACGATCTTCAACGTCACGCCATCCGCACTGAGCACTTTGCCCATGATTCATTCATTGCGAGAGAAAATATCACATACTGGATTGAAACATCCGCCATGCAGGAAAATATATATCTAGAAGAGGAGGAATATCAAATAATTCAATATGCGCTCGACAAGCACCCTCAACACTCCTACTTGTCAGCATGGAAGGGAATAATAATGAATTATCTGGTTGAATGTAACTTATTTCCTAATTCGGCGGAGCGTAAAACCGCAGCTAAAAACAATTTCCATAAAAAATGTGTTCAGCTCTTAAAGCTATTCTGTGATTTTCGCAAACACATGTGTGATATACGTGATGCGGAACTATTTGGCGACTCTGACTCCTCTGGAGAGGATCAGGATGAATAGTATACCTTATTTAGTCCATACTTCTTCATACACTTTGTCAAGAACTTGCTACACGAATGGCAAGGACAAGAGTTCGACACAGGACACTGGTTCGAACTTCCAGGTGGCGTCCACCGAAAGACAAATAGATCAGCCCCGTCCAGAATACGAACATCTCCCACCTTTTTAATTACAGCAACCTCGGCGTGAAGAGATCGGCTATTATATCCAGATCCCTTGTGGCGTGAACCGATGACATTTGACGCGTAGGCAATGATCTTGCCGCGCTTGATGATAAATGCGATATGTGTCTGTGTGTGATGCTTCTGGCTCATGCTCGGGCCAAGCTCTCGCACAACCTCTGTCAGACTCCTCACAAGTGCCGCCATCTCATACTTGTCTATATACACACAAACTGGCTTAAAGCCCTTGGGCGGCGCAAATTTGTGACCTGTTAAACTACAGGAACACTTAGATCTTATCATACATCGCGGGTGATGGGATGCCTTCTGCTGCACTTGTGGCAACCGTTGGAATAACTAATGTATTCTGTCTCATAAATTGCGTTGTCGACGTTGATGATGGTGTTAATGCTGGACTCGCAATGCGAATGCCGACGGCTGGTGCTGAAAGCGCAGACATCTCCTTGCGTAGCTCCCTCTTCGTGTCTGACAAACGACGCTGAACTTCATCTGCCACTTGTTTATTTAAATCGTCTACTACGAGCTCTTTCAGCAGATTCTTCTTGTGACGGAGAATTAGTGCTGCATTTGTAGCAACCTCTGCGAGTCGGCTCTTATTGTCACGGAATATAGTTGTATGGTCAATATCGCCAGCAATATCGGGCTTCTCAAGAGCAACATTATCACCAAACATTTCTTGAAACTGTTCAATGATAGAATCGGGAATCTGCGGGGATTGCTCAATTAAACGATCAAGCTCTGCTCGGCAAACCTTTATAAAATCCATGGAGTCATTGCGATCATTTGGATGAAGAGAGAGTTCAACAGTTAGCTGTCTCTGAAACTTACCCCACTGAACTGCTGATACACGATGTGCCTCTTCTAGCTGCGCAAAACGAAGAAAGTTACCAAGAGTTGTTAAGACGCCGGCAATAATACTCACACCACCAATGGCAAAACTCGCAAATTGCTGACCTTTTTTATCATCACCAAAAATAGATCCCAAGCCAAAGTTTGCGGTGCCGGTCAGTGTAGAGAGTATAATTACAGGAATTGTAATACCAAGGTTTTTCTTATGAAAGCTCTTTTCAGCGCGATCGTGCATCCAACGATAGCACGCGGCAATATCTGACCATTTTGCCATGAGTTCTTCTTGTTCACGTGTCCAGCCATTTTGGAATTTCTTCTTTTTCTGCTCCACAGGCGCGCTGGCGGCAGCAACAGGCGGTGCCACAGAACTTTCACTGTCACTCATTCTATTCTAACGCACTACTTTCCCCCTCGCCCGCCTCGGCCACGTCCACGACCACTTCCACTTCTCGCACTGGCACCTTTTTGCTCCAGACCAATCTTGTATACATTCGCAGCCTCTTTTTCAGTGATTTTATCTAAATTAAGACCGAGAGGTAGGGATACAAACTTCCTATCTTTCAGACCCTCTTTGTACATGTAGCGTGACATTCCATCTTTACCTTCACGAAACACATAAGGACCAATCTGTTTTAGAATCCCAACCGTCGCAGCAGGCTTGGCTGCTAACTCATCTGCTCTCTTCTCGCAGAAGGCTACTGCGGCCTCTTCTGTAATCTCCCCAAACTCGAATCCCTCTGGCCAGCCATAGAAGATTGTCTTGTCAGCCTTTGTTGCGCCCTCTTTGAGAAGCAACGGGCCTTTGCTTGACATGACGGCTTTGTACACGCCAAATTGACGGATCTTTGCTGAACCCGTTGCCCCTCCGCCTTCAGGGGCTGAAGGCACAGGCATTTGGATTTTATGCTTGTAGTACCGATCCTTATACGATCCCCACGTCTCACGTAGCAAGTTCTTCCAATCCGCACCGCCAGAAGCAATAGCATCCAGACCACCTTCCATGCGCGCTGTAAAGCCATAGTCAAAGATGTCTGAATACTCGCGCATCAAGAAATCAATCACAGACCGTCCTAGCGACGTCGGCACCATCTTCTGCTTTTCCCCACCAACTGCGATCTGCTTCTCTTCCACTGTTAACCCATCTTCCTCCGTGAGTTCATATAGATTTACAACTACCTTCTTGGCTTCAATATTCATCACCTCTACATAGCCTTTGTCAACAATCGCCGCAATTAGCGAAGCAAATGTGGACGGACGACCAATACCACGCTTCTCGAGCTCTCGCACAAGCGTTGCTTCTGTGTAGCGCGTGCTCGCACGAGATAGGACAGCCCTCCCTGCCAACTTCTTCCACGAAAGTCGTGATCCGACAACGAGACGTCCCGATGTATTCCAGATCGCCGCATCACTATTTTCATCCCCGCTGTCATTTTCATTCTCATCGAGGTTTGCCACGCGCCCGAGCCGCCGCCACCCCTCAAACGTAGTGCGCTTCCACGAGGTCTCCCATGGCCACTGACCGTCGTCCTCGGTGCTACCACCTCTGAGCGAGCCGATTTCATCGCCTCTGTCCCCATCGCAGTCAAACACAACCCTACGTGTCTCTCCCTCGCAGCGCGCCATCAGGCTCTGGAGTGTACGATTGCGGATTAAGCGATAAAGGCTTCTCTCACCTGAGTCCGCGCTTTCAATATCTTCAACCTCGAAATGCGTTGGGCGGATACACTCATGTGCCGCTTGCGCCTGAGGCGGAGCTGCGCCTTCTGGTGTGACCTTCTTAACGCTCTTCTTTGGCTTCGGTGCAACAGTAACCGAGCCAAGATACTCCGCACCAAGATGCTCACGGATCCACGTCCGCGCATCTTCTCTAGCCTCTTCGGACAAAGCTGTCGAATCTGTACGCATGTAAGTAATATGACCATCTTCATATAGCTTCTGAGCGATCTGCATAGTACGCTTAGGATTCATTCGCAACACAGCAGAGGCCTGCTGCTGGAGCGTCGATGTAATGAATGGCTCTGGCGCACCGAGCTGCCAAGGCTTCACCGTGACAGATCGCACAGTAGCACCAGGAGCCTCTTGGCGGATCTCAAGATAGTTCTGCGCACTCTCCTCATCCTCGAGCACATCGCACATCTTGGCGTCAAAGGCGAAGCCATTTGCCACTTCGTTACCAGCCAACCAAGAACCCTCAACCTGCCAAGACATCCCACTTACAAACGCCTCAATCTCCTTCTCTTTCTCCACTACAAGTCTGAGAGCAGGAGTCTGACAACGACCGGCTGACAAGCCCCGCTTAATACCCCACAGAAGAGGCGACATCGTGAAGCCAATCATCATGTCGAGCATAGCACGTGTTTGTTGCGCAAAGACCTTGGGCATGTCAATACGCCGCGGCGAACTGACGGCTTTCTGAATAGCCGGCTTCGTAATTTCATGGAATACGGCACGCGGAGTTGCGGTTGGATCCAGCTTCAGCAGCTTACAGACCGCATACGCAATCGCCTCGCCTTCGCGATCATCATCTGCTGCGAGGTACACTTGAGAACAGCCTTTGATGGCATCTTTGAGGCCGGCAATTGCCTTCGCCTTTGTCTTGATGAACTCAAAGGTAGGCTCAAAGTCGCGGTCAATACCGATCGCTGAAAGATCCTCAGCGAGAGCACGGATGTGTCCCATGGTCGCAACAACACGCCAACCATCTCCAAGGAAGCTCTTAATTTTAGCACATTTTGCGGGAGATTCCACAATGACGAGATTCATTTTAGGCTTGAGTACAACCAACTACCTACTTGTCGGTGCTCAAATTTGTTTGTAAGAGTAGAATGAATAGTCAACAAGCATTAGGCAATATGCCTGAATTATCTCAATTAAATAAAAAACCAAATAAAGAAGTAACAGCATTTTCTGGAAGTGGTCTTGGATCTGGAACTAGGGGTTCTGGAGTGATGAAACCGGCAAACTCTGGATTATTTAGTAATTTAACAAAAAAACTTACAAATGGTGCTTCTAGTGTTGGAAATGCTGCAACATCTGCGGCATCAACTATTACTGGCGCACTTGGTCTTTCTGGCGGTCGCCGTCGCAGACGCCGTGGCTCTAACAAGAAGCGCCGCACAGCTAATAAGAAGCGCACAAACCGCAACAAGCGCCGCTCCAATCGTAACAAGCGCCGCACTAACCGTAAGTAAAAACCTGACATGTAGATAGAAATGGGATCTTCTGCTTCACGCATGGAAGGCAATACAACACCTGGTATGCCAGCGCGTTCAAACAACAATCGCAATCGCAACAAGTCAACCAATGCGAGTACCACGGCTGCACCTGCTACTGGCTACATGGGCGGTGGTCGTCGCCGCAGAGCCTCCCGAAAGGCATCTAGGAAGAGTCGTAGACATTCTCGGCGTAAATAATAGATGTCAGGTACTGGTCTTTTACCACCAAAAGGTGCTGAATATAGTCAAGGATACGGTACAGGATTACTTCCGCCAGCAAATATTGCTTCAAAATATCCTTTAATACCTAAAACCACTGGTCATAAGAAAAATACAGACGTTCTTCAAAGTATGTCTAATCTTTCAATGCGTTTGATGGGTCTTCCAAATGCTTCCAAGCCAACACAACGACCTCTTGGTGTAAACCTTGGTCCAAATATCTTTGGAAGAGGTGGTCGCCGCCGCTCTGCGCGTAAAAGCCGCAAGACTCGGAAGAGTAAGACGCGTCGCTCTCGCAAGTGAACAACAGTCCAAAGATCCTTCCTGATCCATAAGTAATGGCAGACTTTCAAAGTAGCCCGGATGGCGCCCTTTTTGAACTCGTAGCACGAGGCAAAAAAGACACCTTTTTCTTCAACAAAGACCCGCAAGAGGCCTCTCTTCCACTCAACCCACCCTACTTGCCAACTGAACCGTTCTTGTCAGAAACGCGGTTCACCGTCCCTAAGACACCAGTTCTATATGGTCGCTCTCTTGAATTTGAAGTAGAGGTATTTGGTGATATCCTCAGGGAACTCACTCTCAAGATTGATTTGCCAACTTGGCTACCTGATCTTCCCTTGGTTCAAGGACAGCAAGCGGTATCGGCGCAGAATGTCAATCAGTGCTGCGTTATTAGACAAGAGCCGGCATCAGGTCCAAGAAGCACAGCAGACCCAACATATGGCTGGACAAATGGCGTGGGGGCCTTCTTATTTGAATCAATAGAGCTCTTACAAGATAAAATCAGAATTCTCGAACTTTCTGGTGATGCTCTGTTCTATCTTCAGAATGCTGAGTCGTCCAATGGCCAAGCTTTCCTACGCCAACGACAGCTCGGTGAACACGGCGGCTCCTCAAC
>JACCDO010660056.1_pt1 | contig 16168 bp, 16 predicted proteins | sample 7446101 | NCBI WGS metagenome assembly JACCDO01 (sample SAMN15323440, study PRJNA562643) | freshwater metagenome | isolation source: river surface water | place: USA:Blue River Watershed | collected 2017-08-16
CACTTTATTTTTTCTGATTTTGGTTTCTTCATAAAGGGGGTAGAAGTGCTCAGATTTGCTGCGCTGCGCGTGCTGTATTAGACGCCATTTTTGGGCAATTTCTTCAGTGAGTTCACAACCACCAGAACAGTATTGACTTTTAAATTCATTGTAATAAGCGCCGTCAAGGGGATATACGGTTACCGTGATGTCTTCATTTTCAGGATTGTCCAAATGAAAGGAAAATATTCCTCCACCGCAGCGTTGGGCACAACTATTTTGATGGATGCTGAATAAAAGCAGGAATGAGAAAAATAATTGGATGGGCATCAAGCGATAATGGTTAGGGAGTTGTTTGGCTTTGTATCTTTACAAATATAGCGGTGAATTCAAACGCTACCTAGAAACAGAATGAATCAATTGTTTTCCTTACAATATGGCTTTCCATTGTTGTTGACATTGGTTTATTTTTTATGTCTGCTTCTTCATGGTTTGGGTAAAATAAAAATTTCGCAGGTTTTTTTCTTGTTGATTTCCGCTGTTTACATAGGGTTGGTTCGGTTTTATGATTATCAATATTTGTGGTCCAATCCAGACGTTGATCAGTGGATTATTTGCGCTCGGAGCTTGGTGGATGATCCTTTTTTATGGATGAAAGAATACGCGATTTACGATTTTACACGACTCTTGACTATTGTACCGTTATCAATGGTTTATTGGGTTTTTGGAAGCCTAGGCTATTTTGAGGTTTCTGTTTTCTTTTTAATCTCTCTTTTTGTTTTTATTGTTTTACAGACCCAATTGCTGAGTAGAAAATTGGAGTCCAATGTGGTTTTTTTATCTGTAGGGTTATTGCTTATTTACACCGTAATGAGTGATCATCACAATATGCGGGCCTTTAATAGCGAACTTCCTGTGGTGTTGCTTTTGTCAGCGGCTATGGTATTGTGGTTTACAAATAAGCCATCCACAACTCAATTTTTTTGGATGGGTTGGTTATTGAGTATGATTCCATTTGCCAAGGAACAAGCCCTTTACATTGCTTTGATGGCTTTTGTTTTCATTGGTGTGGACCTATTGCGAAATAAGCAATGGAAGTGGATGTTGTCTATGATTATTGGATCATTGACAGGAGGATTTTTATGGATGTTAGCGTTATTATCCTTTGTAGGGATGGATGCTATTCTGGCGGTTGTTTCCTCCATTGCGGAGTATGGTCAGATGGGCCTTAGACAGCAGTTGATGGGGATAGCGGAGAAAATCCAAATATTCACGCAGGTAGTTTGGATGAATAAAGAGATGTTGGTTTTGTTTCCAACTGCTTTGGTGGGTATTATCGTTGGTGGGTTTCAATGCAAAAAGAAACACATTGAGCGTCGTACATTTTCCTTTTTTTTGCTGGTTTTCTTCGTTGCTTGTTATGTCATTTACTTGCCGCACAATCGGTTTACCCATTATCAAATATTGATGTGGCCTACGCTTCCTTATTTTATCGCCGTTTTCATTGCCTTTTGGAAAGAGCGATTGAAGCATTATACCTATTATTTGTTACCGATATTTTTATTTCCCTTTGCGCTGGATGTAGCTTTTGTTCGATTGCGATCTTGGTATCCTGAGGAGAAGGATGTAGAAAAGATTGTGGAGTGGAAGCAAGATGCCTATGTTCAAGCCATGCAGAGGCATCATGTTTTTGAGGCAAAGACTATGGTTTGGGGCTGGGATAACCGAGCCCTGGTACTGAACAATGACAAAAGAGCAAGTGGATTTTTGTATCCGCAATACGCTTATGGTAAGTATTCTGGAACAGCTCGCGTGAGAAGTAACTACTTGCATTTTGTGGAACTGGAGCAGCCCGCATTTGTGTTGGAGCTTGTGGGTCCGGGACGATATTTTTTCAATGACCTGAAACGATACGGTATTCAGGAAACTTTTCCAGCGCTTCATGATTTATTGATGCAACATTATCTTTTGTTGGAGGCGGGAAATAATTTTAAGTTGTATAAGAGAATTTAATCATTTGATTAAAATCATTGTTTAATTTCATTTTATTGATATAGCTTTGTCGGCTCATGGCAAAGAAGAATCCATTTAAAGAATTAGAGACATCTGTTACTACTGAGGAGCGTATCAAACAGGCGGCGGTCAAAGTTTTCCAAGCCAAGGGCTATGGTGCTGCGCGTACACGTGATATTGCGGAGGAGGCGGGAATCAATCTGGCTTTGTTGAACTATTACTTTCGCAGTAAAGAACGATTGTTTGAATCTGTGATGTTGGAGAGTATGGAAGGTTTTATGAAGGTAATGATGACTGTATTCAATGAAGAAAAAACGACATTGGAAGAGAAGATTACAGCCATTGTTTTTGCTTATCACGACATGTTGTTTGAGCGCCCCGATCTCCCCATATTCATATTGAGTGAATTGCGCAATGGAAATCATGGCATTATTCTCAAGACATCTGGGTTGAAGAAGATTTACCAGCAGTCGCATTTTGCCAAACAATACCAGGAGGCTATCGAAAAGGGAAAGTTGGCTGATCGACCCATGATTTGGCTGGTGATGAACATGATGAGTTTATCCATATTCCCTTTTATGGCCGCTCCTATGTTGCAGATGGTGGGGGATATGGATGATAAGCAATACAGAAAATTATTAACCCAAAGAAAAGAGAGTATTGCAAAGTGGGTAATTAAAACGTTGAAACCATGAGGAAGTTGATTCATATTATTTTGTTGTTCTTTGGAACAACAGCTTTAGGACAATCTGTCCAACGGTTTTCCACGTGGAAAGCATTAGAGGATTGGGTATTGAAAAACGCAACGGTTATGCAACTGAATCAAGAGCAATTGCAGATGGCGGAACTGACAGAGCGAGCGTCTTGGGCCAACACCCTCAATCCAAGAGTTCCAACAACAGCCAGTTGGTTGAATAATACCGATTTGCCTGTGAACTTTATTCCAGGACAAATTTTTGGTGGACCTGAAGGAAGTTTTAGGGAGGTTACATTTGGTCAGCAATACATCACTTCTTTTACCGCGGTTCCGCAATTTGATATTGTCAACGTTGCTAGGTGGCAGGACATCAGATCCGCCAAGGCCAATACCAAAGTGGTGGCGCAAGAGGGATTGGTTAACCGAAAAAAATTGCTGGAGCAAGTCAATGTTTTGTTTTGTGGTATAGTACAACTTAAAAATCAGTACCAAATAGCACAGCGTTTTGTTTCATTGTCGGATAGTTTATCCCAAATCGTGGGTAAGAAATATCAATCGGGCTTGGTTCGTTTACAGGATTGGAATGACGCCCAGGTCAATGCCATTCAGCAGGAGGGTATACTGCGCAATATCGCGCATCAGCTTTCCTATCAAGAAAAGCTTTTGTCTGCCTTGGCGGGTGTAGCTGTCGAGATAGATGCGACTATACCAAAAGATGAGTTGGATGCCATGAAACCTTTGAGAAATCAGTTGGAATTGAATTTGGCTCTGAGCAAGGTAGACTATGCCAAGATGATTTACAGGACCGCACAATTGGAGCAACTTCCTGTATTGAGTTTTCAGTCATCATTGGCTTATCAAAATAACAGCAATGCGCAATGGATGGATCCTGCAAGCAAATGGATTTACAGCAGTTTTGTTGGTGCCAAGTTGACGTGGGATTTGCCAACCAACGCCGTTAAAGCCACCAATGTTCGCGCAAAGAAGATCAACTTTAAAATGGCAGAGATTCTATTGGAAGAGGAGAAACGAAATACATTGGTCAGAAATGATCAGCTGTTGAAGGATTGGGAGAATGCCCGAAAGGAGTTTCAAGAGAAATCGCAAGTGGTGCTTTTGGAAAAGGATAGCTATCGACAAGCGAGTGATCAATATGAAAAAGAGGTGATTGGTTTGGACAAGCTTATTGTAGCGCAAAACAAATGGTTGACAGCACAAATGAATGCTTTGAGTGCTCAAATCAATTTACAGATGTATCAACAAAAAATTCAAATCAATGAAGTCAATTAAAACGTGGATTTTTTCATTTTCCGTAATGGCCATTTGGGGTTGTAAGGGAACACAACAGGAGGTGAGCCCTGTAAGGAATGATATTACGGAAACCGTTTTTGCTTCAGGTCAATTGGTGGCCAACGACCGGTACAATTTGACAGCGCAATCAGAAGGATATCTTTTGTCTATTTTGGTATCAGAGGGAACAGAGGTTGCCTCTGGTCAGTTGGTTGCAGAGATTGATAATTCAGGGATAGATGCCGCGGCCTCTGCATCGCAGGCGCAATTGCGCATCGCGCAGCAAAATGTTACAGAACAATCACCAGCCTGGCAGGAAGCTAAATTGCAATTGGAGACAACGGATCAGAAAATGCAGCAAGAGAAGCGACAAAAGGAGCGATATGAGTCGCTTTATCAAGCGCAAAGCGCATCGCGATTGGAAATGGAGAATGCACAATTGGCTTATGAAACGGCTAAGAACAATTGGTTGGCCGCTAAGAAGCGTTTGCAGCAAATAGAGCAACAAGCGGATTGGACTTTGGCACAGCAGCAAGCCCAAGCGGTACAGCAAGGAAAGGCGTCTCAATACAATGAGGTTAAGGCGTTGTCGGCAGGAAAGGTTTTGCGTTTGATGAAGCGGGGGGGTGATTTTGTTCGCAAAGGTGATATTATAGCGGTGATGGCGAGCAGCCAGCAATTGGTGGCTCAGTTGAATGTAGATGAGAACAGTATCAAGAAGATTAAAACAGGACAGCGCGCACATGTTCAGTTGAATGTGGACAAGGGAAAGATTTTAGATGGAGTGGTAACCACCATTTATCCGTTGTATGATGAGACAACCCAATCTTTTTTGTGTGATGTAGCTTTTGATGTGCCATTGGATTTTCAGGTGATAGGAACCCGATTAGAAGCCAACATTGACATTGTTCAACGCAAACAGGTGTTGTTGATTCCTAGGAGCTATTTGAGTTATAGCAATACGGTTCAGGTGAAGGGGGAAGAGGAAGCTAGATCGGTTCAAGTAGGGGTGAGGAGTACAGAGTGGGTAGAGATTATTAGCGGATTGATGGAGCAGGACATTTTGATTCCATTAAAAAAGTGAGAACATGAAAATCAATCGACACATAGCAACTACGTATTTCATTGCTTCAAAGCGGATGACAACAGTGGCCATTGTGGGGGTATTGTTGGGGATGTCTATTTTCATGTTTATGAATTCCATGGCGGAGGGTTTTGACAGAACATCAAGTGAATCTTTTTTTAAATCCACGCCTCACATAAGGGTGTACAAAGATGATGTTGTGAGCGCTCCGCTGAAAGATGATGGATCAACACTGATCGTAAATCCCAAGGTGGTACCTACCAAAAACACCATTGAGAATCCCATGGATTGGGTGAGGATGATTAGAAAGCAAAAGGATGTTGTTGTGGCGTTTCCTCAGGTTTCTTGTCCTGTATTTTACAACAACGGAAAGTCTCAAATTATTGGAACAACCATTGGGTTTGATCCATTGGAGGCGGATAAGATGTTTAAGATTTCCTCATTTACTGTTCAAGGAAGTTTACATGCGTTGGCAACGCACCAAGATGGAATAGTTGTGGGAAGTGGCATTGCAGATAAAATGAACATCATCACGGGAGATAAGATGAATATCACTTCTTCTAAGGGTGTGAATTTGACGTTGACCGTTGTGGGTATTTTTAAAACCAATAATTCAAAAGAGGACAAGACAAAATCTTACGTGAATTTGGCAACGGGACAGCAATTATTGAAGGAGAATAATGTATACGTCACAGACATCAATGTCAACGTCAAAGACCCCAATAAGGCGCCCCAAATTGCAGCGGAGCTAACGACATTGACGGGATACAAAGCAGAAGATTGGAAGGCGGCCAATGAGGCGTATATGGCGGCATCGCGCATGCGAAAAATAATCATCACCTTTATTAGTTTCACATTATTGATTGTTTCCAGTTTTGGGATTTACAACATTCTCAACATGACTGTAAGTCAAAAGATCAATGACATTGCCATATTGAAAGCAATGGGTTTTAATGGGGGAGATGTGGTGAGGATATTTGTGTATCAAGCCATGACGATTGGCGCCATTGGAGTGGCCTTGGGCGTGGTGTTTGCGTTGATTTTGGTACAAGCGTTACAACATGTTTATGTTGGGGGAGACATTGGTTATTTTCCTATTCGATTTGAACCTTGGGAATTTTTTAGGGGGGTGTTGATTGGTTTGTTTATCACGTTTTTGGCAGGGTATGTACCTGCAAAAAAGGCAGCGAAGGTGGATCCTGTAAGCATATTTAGAAAATGATATTGAGCGTAAAAAACATAGAGAAAAGCTTTCATGATCCGGTAACGTTTAAGGTATTGGACAATATTGGGTTTGAGGTTGATCGCGGAGAGTTTTTGACATTGGTGGGAAAGTCGGGGTCAGGAAAGTCGACACTGTTGTATATTTTATCTACCATGGATACGGATTATACGGGACAGTTGGTGATAGATGGGGAAGATGTCAGCGGATATGATCAGAACAGATTGGCGGCCATCAGAAATGAGAAGATTGGATTTGTATTTCAGTTTCATTATTTGTTGACGGATTTCACCTGTTTGCAGAACGTGATGATTCCGGCTTTGCGTTTGGGTAAATTGTCTGAGAAGGAAATAGAATACCGCGCGATGGAGAAGTTGCGGAGACTAGGACTAGAAGACCAAGCGCTGAAGCAAGCGTCTAAACTGTCTGGCGGTCAACAGCAGCGTGTGGCCATAGCGAGGGCACTGATCAATGACCCCTTGATTATCATGGGGGATGAGCCCACAGGAAATCTAGATTCTAAAAACACCCAAATTGTTTTTGATATTTTGCAAGAGTTGGCGCACCAAAACAAGCAAACCATCATTGCTGTGACGCATGATAACGATTTTGCGAAGGCTAGTGACAGAACCATTGAAATGATGGACGGAAGGATCGTATAAAAATGGAATACAATATGAATAATAAAGCGCCTAAAAAATGGAAAATGATGTTGTTAACTTGGTTATTTGTTTACCCGGTGATTAATATCCTCTTTGCCCTTCTTTTTCCTTTGATACAGGAATTTAATCAGTTGATAAAGACATTGATATTGACGCTTATATTGGTTCCATTGATGGGCATTGTTTTACCCAAATTGCATCAGCGATTTGGAGGGTGGTTGAGGAAATAAAAAATCAGTTTTTAGACCTAGAGATTTTTTTCTTAAAAGGCAGCTCAATCCATTGGTGTAATAAAAACCCAATGAATACAGATGAAGTGATAACAATGAAATACAATGTCAGATTTTCGAAAACACTCACTTTTCTTTGTTTTTGCTGATAAAAGAGAATATTGATTACAGCCAATACTATGGGAAAGTGAGCAATGTATATGGCATAGCTGGCATTTCCCAGGTGGTTGATCCATTTGTGATTTAACCAATGTTTCAGATTGGTTTGTGAAACCTTAAAAATTAAAAGTCCAGATAATGAAGCAACAAAAAGGTAGTTGAAATTGGCCAATTGTTCAGGAAGGCAATAAGCGGAAAGTAAATACAACATGATATTTCCCATCAATAGACCATTGACTTGATTGAAAATGAATTTTTTGATTTTTGATGGGTTGTCATGAAATACAAAGGCCAAGTATCCACCCAGCGCCATGCATTCAAACTTATTGAATACCAGATAAAGGCCAAGTGGTTGAAGCGGAAGATGATACTTCATGACCAGCAACTTGATGATTATTTTGCCCATCATCCAACAGGCTCCAAACATCAAGATGCCTGTTTTATTCTGTTTAATTTTTCGCAGTAGCCAAGGCCAAAACAGGTAGAAGTGCTCTTCTACTCCGATGGACCAAAGATGTCCCAACATTCCGACAGAGGGGATAAAGAGTAGGGCGACATTGGGTGAGAAAAGCAAATGGGAGGCCAAGAAGAAACCTTGTTGTTCATGCCAATTGAAGGAGGAGGGATAGTTGAAAATGGGCCAATCAATGGCCCCTGTCGAGAAAGCAAATAGGACGATGAATAAGTACAAAGGCCAAATGCGAATGATGCGGCGCCAATAAAATTGTTGGATAGAAAATGAACCTGATTTTCGGGATTCTTGGATTAAGACGTGTGTGATTAAAAAACCACTTAAAACAAAGAAAAAGACAACAGCATTAAAACCAAGATGTGAAATCAGAGGAGCGGACCAGTGCATTTTTCCTTGCCACATATAATCCAAAGGAGCCGCAGTGTAGATGTTGTTCAAATCATACCAAAGGGTTGGAAGATTGAATACTTTTTTCATCATTTCAATGTGCCCAACGATAACAGCCAAAGCGGCAAATAGCCGTAAGGCTGTGATTCCCGGAATTTGAAAAGGCTTTGTCATTCCTTTCAAAAGTAGGAATTTCTTTAAACGGTTTGCGAGAAAAGCGGTTGATTGGATTCTTGCAGAAGGGGATCAATGGCCATGCAAATGTTGCGCACAAATCCTTTTCCCATTTCTGTTACTTCTATTTTATTTTGTGATAATACCAAAAGCCCATCGTTTTCCATCTCGCGGATATTCTCTTTGTTGGTGATCAACATTTTCTCAATTTGATCTCCTGCTGGCCATTGTGTTTGGAAGTGACACATGAGTTGTCTGATATGCCAACGGGTATTTTTTTCGTCTTCGTTCAGCACATGCCCTTTGAAGTGAGCCCACTCATTGGAATGGATGATACGCAAATAATCTTCAACGGTTTTTTGATTTTGCGCAAAGGCACTAAACGTGTCACTAATGGCAGAGACCCCAAGCCCAATCAGCAATTGCGCATTGGTGGTGGTGTACCCCATGAAGTTTCTGTTGAGGGACTTGTTTTTAAATGCAATATAGAGGGTATCAGAAGCAAGTGAAAAGTGGTCCATGCCAATTTCGTAATAGCCATTAGCGTCGAGGAAATCACGGCCTGTTTGGTAGAGTTTTCTCTTTGTTTCTGCATTGGGCAGGTCGTCTTCTGTGAATTTACGCATTCCTGGTTTGATCCATGGAACATGGGCATAGCTGTAGAAAGCAATGCGGTCAGGCTTCCAAAGCAGGACGTGATTAAAAGTTGTTGTAATACTCTGCACAGTTTGTTTAGGCAACCCATAAACAAGATCAAGATTGACGCTGGTATACCCCAATGCGCGCGCCCAATTCATGACACGGGTAACATTTTCTGCGGGTTGAATCCGGTGAATGGTTTCTTGCACCATAGGGTCTAAGTCTTGCACACCAAAGCTAACGCGTCTAAAACCCAGGTCATACAAAGTGGCAAGATGATCGTATGAGGTGTTATTGGGATGACCTTCAAAGCTGAATTCGTGTTGTGAATGAATGATTGCACGGGCCTTGATGTATTGAATAAGTCGTTCTAAGTTTTTAGGGCTAAAGAAGGTGGGAGTGCCCCCGCCCAAGTGAATTTCACTGATTACGGGATTGTCCGGAAGTAAAGAAAGGTACATATCCCATTCTTTGCACAATGCATCAATATAAGGTTGCTCCACATGATGGTTGACGGTAATGCGCGTATTGCAACCGCAATAGGTGCAAAGACTTTCACAATAGGGAAGATGAATGTACAAGCTAATGCCGTTTTCTGTTGCATCTACTTGATAGGCTTTTTTGATATGATTTTCCCATTCTTGTGAAGAGGGTTTGCGGGTCCAATGAGGAACCGCGGGATAGCTGGTATAGCGCGGTCCAGCAATGTTGTATTTGTTGGTTAGAGCAGAACAGATTGTATTCATGTAGAGTACAAATCTGTAATAAAAATGAATGGTAAAAACTGACTCCGCTCACCCTTTTGTGAGTGCAATTAATCCTTCACACATCTAACGCTGAATCCAGATTTTTTTATTATGATATCTCGGTTAATTCCTAGTTCATTGTATGCTAGGCCCCTGCTCCATGCGGTATTGTTGTTGTTATTGGATGAGGTCCACCAAAATCCAAAATTGGTGGCGGCTGTAAAATTTCCGGGCGAACTGCCCATGCGATAACCGCCGGGTAAGGCACTGAATTGGCTGTTGTTGTTAGCGCCAATATTGGGACTTGACCAAGCGGGGTTGCGGAAATTCCCGCCAATTGAACCCCGCCAACCAGAAGCAATTTGATCATTACTTGAAAGCGCTTGGCTGTTTTCGAGATACATCCAATCACAATCTGTGGCAACGTGCCATCCTGTGGGGCAAAGGTTTCCAGTATTTACAGCAAACCAATTGTACAACGCTCCGTAGGTTGAAGCATTATCATTGTTGTACCAGCAGTATGCTGGGGTTGTAAGTGCTGTCCAAGCTGAATTGGTAGTTACAGTCGGGATGTTAGAACCATCTCGATACTGCGTTGTTGCTAGGTTTTCTTGAAACCAGCATTGTCCATTGATTTCAATTAAATCATAAGTGACGTTGTTGTAATTGATGGACGTTTCCCCAAAGCAACCAGTAACCGAGATGGTTTGCGCGGTGCAAAGAGTGTTGTTTGGAAGTACAACAGCGCCAAGCCCTGTTTGAGAGGTGTTTTGAGGATTGGCAGCGCTGATACCAGGAACAATGACGAATTGATTTCCCACAAACAAAGAGTCTCCAGAAGAGCTGATGCGGGTTGGAACATCGTTGGTAAAGAGGGCATAAGGAACAGACATCAATTGTTGCGTGCCCATGTCGACATTGCCATTGCCTGCGTTGACAATGACATGAAGAAATAGGTTTCCATCTTGCCAAGGAATGTTGGAGAACGAGCTTACTGCGGGAGTTCCAGTACCGACGTTAAGGGCTATTAGTCCCATCTCATTGGAAGTGGTGTTGTGACTCTCTTCATAGGAGATGGGACCGTTAATGGTGTTGGAATGAATTTTAAAAACCACGCTCATCAGAGTGTTGGCCAAAGCACTTCCATTGTTATTGCGCACTATCGCTTGATAGGGAATGGATGCGGGAGACTGGGAGTGGGAGCATAGTGAGAGAGCGAGAAACAGAAACAGAGCGAGAAATAGGCGTGTGTTTTTCATCATTTTTGAAATATTAATCTTTAATACAACGCACAGAATAACCTTGCACACTGCTGTTGGCAGCTCGGCTAATATTGGAATTGCCCACGTTTAGTTTTCGATTCCACACATTGCCCGTAGTTCCATCGGGAGTTGACGTGGCCCAGTAGCCATATAGTGTTCTACCACTGAATGTTCCTGTTGTAAAACGGTATCCACCGGGATAAGCGGTGAATCCTGTACTGTTGTTGTGTGGGGTATGAGGTTCATTCCACCCGTCTAATGATTTCAGTGCATCCCCTTCCGTTGTGCCACGGAAGCCTGTTCCTATTTGTTGATCCGCAATACTGAGACCCAGGCTTCCTTCCATATACATCCATTCACAATCACTGGGGACGTGCCATCCGGCGGGACATAATTTGTTGGTTTGAATCGTAGCGAAGTTGTATAAATTACCGTACAATGTTTGGTAAGCTGTATTGTTTTGGTAATAGCAATAGGCCGGCGTTGTGGTGGTGCTCCAGGCCGTATTATCTGTGACGTTGGCAATGGGTGTTCCATCATTAAGAGAGACAGCATTTAAGTTGTCACCCAACCAGCATTGGCCGCCAATTTCAATCAAGTCGTAAGTTGTACTTTGATACACCAAGGATGTTTGACCATTGCATGAGGAAACGGAAATAGGACTGTCTGCACACAAGGCGTTTCCGGGTAATAGAGTAGAACCGGTTTCTGGAGTGTTGGGATAATTGGCAGTGCTAATGCCAGGAACTATAACGAATTGATTGCCTACAAACAAAGAGTCTCCGGAAGAGCTGATGCGGGTTGAAACTTCATTGGCATACAATGCATAAGGAACAGACATCAATTGTTGCGTGCCCAAATCAACCACACCGTTTCCGGCATCCATCTGCACGTGAAGAAATTTGGCATTGTTGCCCCAGTCAATGGAGTTGAAGGAGCCGATGGAAGCGGTACCCGAACCCACGTTGATATTGATTAATCCTTGCGCATTGGAAGAAGTGGCGTGAGATTCCTCATACACTACAGACCCAGTGGTGGTGACATCGTGAATCATCAGGGTGATATTGAGTGATGCATTGGCCATTGCAGAACCATCGACATTGCGTACTACCGCTTGGTAGGGAATGGTAGCGGGAGATTGCGAGAAAGAGAGGAAAGGGAGAAGCAGAAAGAGAGGGAGAGCGAGAGACAGAGCGGAAAACGGAAACGGTGTGGTTAATTTCATGAGGCTTGATTTGTTGAGTGCAAGATAAGCCTCAAAAGGAGAAATGTTGATTTTTAGGGAAGGAACCTAAAAAATACCATATGAGCGATTATTTTCATCGCTAAATAAACTGTTTGATTTTGTTGTGAATGTGTGATTTTCTTTTGATTATCAAGGGATTAAATTGTGTGAATTTTGATAATTGAATATTTTTATTATATTTGATTATAAATTTAAAAAAGTAATCAATGAAAAGTATTTTATCGTTTTGTTTTATCCTTATCTCATTTGTTTCTTTCGGACAAAGTGACGATTTGTTTAGAGACCCAGAAAGAGCAAAGGAGTTTTTTGATGGTCGTAAATATGAAGTTCCTGGATATGGAACCCTAACCTTGACCTTGAATAAGGCTCAAACGAACAGGGAGGCAGATAAAAGAAAAGAAATGAAGGCAGATGACGAGGAGGTAGAACTTGTTTTTGATGTTACGGTAAAAAGGTTAAATGCAAAAAAGAAGGACAAAGGGGATTACAAAGTAAATATTTTGATTTATTTGACGGAAAAAGATGATCCAGACACAGATCCTAATAGAGGCATGTATGTCGACTTTTCATTAATGCGTCAAATTATTTTTCCAATTAAAGGATTTCCAAGTTTGTACACAATTTTTGCAGATGGTGATTTGTATTTTTGGAAGCTAACTTATAAGAAGTATTCTTTAGCTGATTTCAAGAGAATAAAGCTTCAGACTGTAGATTCAAGCAGTGCGCAGGACATAGAGAAGGTATATACCAAGTGCGAGTACGTGAGATGTCCGCCTAGCACAAAGTAAGTGTTTGCTATTAGTTGTAATAACCGTCAATAAAGACAAAATCCAATTGATATGAGAGGTTATATTTTATCTTTTTTCACGTTTCTGTTATTATCAATTTCTATTGATTCTAATGCCCAATCTTTCAATGACGAATCTGATGTTATGATGTATATGGATGGGAAAACTTTTTATAGCTCTGAGAGCGGGTTGAACATCAGCTATGGTTACATACCATCTATGAATACGGCAGGGATTAAAATTGTAAATAAATTTGGGGTAAGTTTTTTTTACATTAATGTGGATATTACAAGTTACGGATCATTTGCGGACCTATATGGAATGAGCCCAGAAGATGGTTCAAATTTTGGTTTTAGGTTGTATCCGGGAAGAATAGTTATTGGAAAGGGTGAGCCCGGGGAGAAAACATATTACTTAAAATAAAATAAGTGCAAGAATGAGAGCTATTTGTTTTTTAATCGTATTGATAACGACTTCTTCAAGCCATGCGCAATCACCGACATTGAGCGGGAAACGTTTTGTAATGACAGAGACCATACCAGGAGAGACTATTTTGATTTTTGATTCAAATGGGAACGCGACGTATGTGATGAAGGGAAATGGATACGAAGACAAGTGTCCCTGTTCTTGTTATGTCAAAGGAAAAGAGACGGTGATTAAGTGTATTTGTCAGGATAAAGATATTTACCCTGATCCAATTGAAGATAGCTTTGTTTTCAATGATGCTAAAAACGTGCTTACGAGCACAAGATATAAGACCTCATCGTCAGGTAGCTTTATAGTTTGGGTATCACGTTAGTGTTGACTAAACAACGTTGTGGTGCGAATGAAACCGCCCCACCTCTGCAATCATGCTGTGGTAGTATTTGTACCAAGTGGCGCCCCGTTTTTTGGCTTCGATGTGAATGGGGTGATGCGCCCAATTCTGCACGGCCTCCATATCTTTCCAGTAGCTGATGAAAGTCCCGCGGCCATTGTGCTTCATGCTTTCGTAACCCAAGTAACCGGGCATTGTTTTTACGAGATCGAGCGTGAGGATATCGTATTCTTCATAGCCATCTAGATCATCAGAAAGGTAGTAATTGAAAATAGATGCGATGAAAGGTGCTTTGGGAGGGGTAGGCGAGTTCCAGTTGATCATGTTTCGAAGATAGAGAAACGAAGAAAAGCAATGAAGATCTGGGGCTATTGTTTTGATTAATCTTTGAATAATAAAGACAATGTGCTCAAGTAAAAACTTCATTTTGAGTTGGTTAACAGAAAAGTTTATATATTTGATTTATGAAATACCCTTTGATTTTATTGTTTTGGGCTTTGGGTTTTGGTATATGGGCTCAAGCTCCGCAGCGCATTCCTTACCAAGCCGTGATGCGCAATGCAGATGGCACGGTCATGAGCAATGCGGCGATTACGCTCATTTTTAAGATACATGATGTTGCGGCGACGGGAGCTGTGGTTTATGAAGAGACGCATGCGGTAACGAGCAATACCCAAGGTTTGGTGATTACGAATGTGGGAAGTGGAACAGTGGTTACAGGCGCTTTTGATAATATCAATTGGGGAAGTGGAAATAAGTTTTTGCACGTACTTATGAATGCCGGTAATGGAAGTATTGATCTGGGCACCCAGCAGATGATGAGTGTGCCTTATGCGTTGTATGCGGAGGACGTGAATGTGCGAGTGAGCGCAACGGGAGATAGTTTGTTCATTGGGGATCAGGTATCGATTGTGCCAGGAGTGAGCGCGGCCAATGCTATTCCGGGATGCACCAACAGCCAGGCCTGTAATTTTAATCCATCCGCGACAGCAGACAATGGTAGTTGCCTTATTGTTGGAAGTGCTTGTGATGATGGAAACGCGAACACATTTAATGATGTGGTGAATGCTCAGTGTCAATGCGCAGGAAACACGCTTATCAATGGCCTGTACTACATCGGAAATGGGGTGACAGATGTGGACGGTAGTTTTTATCCAAGCATTGTTATTAACGGTCAAGAATGGATGCAGAAGAATTTAGGGGTAACCAAATACCGCAATGGAGACCCTATAGCAACTGGTCTGACCAATACGCAATGGCAAAATACAACCACAGGAGCTTATGCGGTTTATTTGGACCAAGCGGCCAATAACACCACTTATGGTAAGTTGTACAATTGGTATGCGATGACGGACAGCAGAGGGGTTTGCCCAACAGGTTGGCACGTGCCATCTGAGCCGGAGTGGTTTGTCTTGGAAAATTATTTAGGAGGAATATTTGATGCAGGAGCCAAGATGAAGACAACGACGGGGTGGACAGCTCCAAACACGGGAGCAACCAATTCAAGCGGTTTTACAGGGCTGCCAGGGGGTTATAGATTGGTTAATGGTAACTATAACCATCTTTTGAGCTATGGTTATTTTTGGACCACAACACCCTATGAACTAGATGCCAATTTTACTTGGTACCATGCATTGAAGTTTGACGACACCATTATTTTTCGCTCACAATTTTCTAAGCGGGCTGGTATGAGCATCCGTTGTTTGAAGGATTAGAAAGGGTTGCTTTCTAAGCTAGTCAGTTTGTTTGAAATGCTATGTGTTAGGTTGTGATGAAGGTTTGACAAGTTTACTATTGTATGTGATACTGCGTTTTATTTTTATCTCCAACACTTTGAAACAACTTCATCTCAACCCCCTTTTTTAAATCCCTACTGGCTGTTGCAGAAGAGATGTCTTTGAAGGTATTCATATAGTCTTTTCTACTGAATGATTTTATGTTTAAACCCAAGAAATATTCAAGCCTATCGGAGTCTTTTAAAATTCGCGTGTTGTCATTGAGCAATGGGTCTAGTGACTTTTCAATGACTTCCAGCATGTATTCAATAAATGGAGTTGATTTCCCCAATTTGTCACTGAGTGCCAAGGCGTCGTAGTATTTCTTTTGTGATTCTTTGATTAAAGTTTCAAACGGAAGAAATTCAAAGACGGGATACTGTTGCATTAAAATGAAAGTTTGCCACAATCTCCCCATTCGTCCATTACCGTCTAAAAACGGGTGAATGAATTCCAATTCGTAGTGAAATACACAGCTTTTGATTAAAGCGGGATCTGAATCATTTTTGAGGTAGTTGAACAAATC
>JACCDO010231432.1_pt1 | contig 16158 bp, 21 predicted proteins | sample 7446101 | NCBI WGS metagenome assembly JACCDO01 (sample SAMN15323440, study PRJNA562643) | freshwater metagenome | isolation source: river surface water | place: USA:Blue River Watershed | collected 2017-08-16
CAGGGCTAAATGCTGCTGGTGCTGGAGTGGCTGCTTGTAATCCGCCATTGTTGGCTCCTCCTAATTTTTCCTGTGTGCGACCAAATGCCGCAATACCTAAAACTGCACCCATTGCGATGTGGAATAAACCAGCACCTTGTAATGTCAACGGTTGCCATTGTGTAATAGGTGAGTGTGTCATTGTTTGTAACAGACTCCATAGTATTGGGAATATAACCATATCCATTGTACAGACCAGCATATACATCCAGCCCATCATAGGACGCCATTTAGCATTCATCCAATCTTCTTTCTTTTGTTCGCTTGCGCTCTTAATTTCTTCTGACATTGTTCGCTCCTTGTATTTTTTAGAACCAGAGGAATAACCCGTTTAGGCTTAACACTAGCCCAACTCCTGCTACTCCAAAACTTGCCCAAAACATTGCCATACTAACTGCAAGAATACTTGCTGATAGTACAACAATAGCTAATTGATATGCTGTCGATGCGTAACCAATCCACGGACTAGATTTCTTTGCTAGTTCACGCTCTGCTTCCATCTTGCGAGCATTAACAGCAATTTCTTTTTTGTCGCTGTCCATACGCTCTGCTTCTGCTTTAAATTCTTTCTTTAATGCAGGATCACTAGTGGTCTTACTAGCGATTTCGTAACTTACTAAACGATTGTTTTTAGCTTGATACTGTGCCCACGCATTGTTAGCACCTAGTGTATTGTTTAATACTGTGCTGGATAGTTTACCACCATACCAACTGTTTACTGCTAGGAACAATGCAAATACGGAAATAACCATACCTGCTTTGTCTTTAATTTTAGCTTCACGTTCGCTTCTAGAACCCGGTGCTGGCTTTGGTGTGCTTTCTTCCTTAGGTTCTTTATTAATCAACTTTAAAATTGAATCGTGTAACGCCATTTTCGCTCCTTCTAGGCTTTGTAATGTTATTTAACTGCTTTGTTAAAAATTTCTTTCTGTTCGCTATGCCATTGTAACCAGGCATCTATTTTAACTCTGCACTCGTAATAGGTGCTGTAATTAACAACTACAACGTCTAATAGTTTGCTAAGTTCTTTGGTATCTTTAGTAGCTTCTTTAAGTTCTGGACATCCTGCGGCCAGTTCTGGCGGAATATCTGGAAACTTAGGTGCAGTGGCCAAACAGCCGGATAATAAAAACACAGGAACTAGGGCTAATAATTTTTTCATTTAGCTTCTCCTGGCTTTCTATTCTTTGCTGCGGCATTGTGAATATCAACAGCTTCTGGAGCTACTTCACATTTTGCATCAATGATTTTTTCAACTTCTTTAAGTTTTTCTTGGATCACATACTGTGTATCTTTGACTACCTTAACTCGTTCTACAATCTTAGTTTGAATTTCTACGTTCTTTTTAGCAGCCTGTTCTTCTGCTAGTTTTGCACGTTCTTCAGCGACGTGAAGTTTTTCTCTCCAGGCCATTTCAGTACTGTACCCGCCCTTAAAATAGATACCAGCAATTAACAACACAGCACTTACTATCTGTAATATTAGATAGTAAGGTGACAGTGCAGGAAACCATCTAAGGATCTTATGCAGTACAAAGAAAAATAAAACAAAGCCAACTGCCCCAACAACTAATATTAGGTTAATAATATAGATTAAAAAGCTGTCGGGTAGAAAGCTCAACATCCACATCTTACACTACTCCGAAGATATGTAATGCGTGGTTGTAATGCTTGATACGATCTTCTAGGCCAATTGTTCCGCCGTTGATACGTTTAGTCAATGTAAGGATATCGCCTTTGTCAGCCCATTGGTTTAGGTTGTTGCTTTCCCAGAAGAAGCAAGCTGACTGAACAGCACCTTCAAAAGTTTCTAGGTATTCGCTGGCTTCGTCTAAAGGAATGTCCAACGATGCAGCAAAGAATGTATAGTTGTCTTTACCAGTTAACTGGATAAGTCCACGTCCGCAGAATTTCCAACCATCGCCTGATTCTTCTGGACCATTGCCCATACGATTGGCATAGACTCTGTTGGCAATCTTTTCTGGCTTGTTAGCGTAGGCTGCGGCAATAGCATCGTCTGGGAAATACTTGCCAAACACTTTGCGTAGGCTGGCTGCTTTGTAGTTTAAGTTTTCTTTTAAGAAAATAAATCCACCTGACTCGTGTGCGCACTGTGCTAAGAAAGCTGCCACACGTTGCGGAGTATTGATTTCGTACTCTGGAAGAATTTCACTGATTGCGTGATACCATTGATCCACATAGGGATTCTTTGGGATCATATCGCGTAATTGTTCTTTTGTAAAATCAAATGTAAAGCTCATTATTGTATCCTTTGTAATAACATGGCCTGCGAGCCATTGGTGAATAAAAGTCTATCCCCAAACTTACTTATGTCATAATCGCCCAAAACTTTTGTCAACCAAAAAGTTTCAGCGGCTGACGTTGGGTCTATAGAAATTGCACCTTCTACTACAGGCTGTGGATCATCTTCGTTAAGCCATTTAAACTGTATCTTTTGATCAAACGGTTTTTGAATTGTAATGATGTTACCATCTAATGTTAGATCATCCATTAGTGTTTTATTAAAAAACTTCTTTACGGATTCAGTTTTCATTTTTTGCATCAACCCGTCGTAGTCACTTGGAGTAAGTGGTATGACTTGTTTGATTGTATCTTCTCTTAGATCGTGTTCAGTTTCTTCTTTGTGATATCTAAATTTAAAATTGTCGATGCCTGTTAGTTTCTTAACACCGTAGATTAAATCTTTTAACTGTGTAGTTAGGTCTGGTGTTCTAGAAAATTCAACAAACACAGCATATTCACCACGATCGTTTTCGCCTGCGCTGACATCAGCGTCAAGCACAGAGTTATATCCTTTCTCGATAAATTCCATTAGATCTTTAGCCGGTGATCGATCTTTAACTTGAAAACTAACAACACAGACATCGCGATCCTCGCCCATCTTAGATCTAAAGGTGTCTACATCGATAGTTGGGTAGACCATCTGTTCTAGGTCCAACGATCTTAGGCCTTCGTTAAGCTGCTGGTTGTTCTGCATTTGCCATATCCTGTGCTTGTTGTTCAGCTGGGTCAACGTGTGCGTTTACTCCGCCACTGCTTGAAATAATATCTTCAACTTTGTTTTTATCCAACTCAGTGTATCCTCTAGTGATATCACTCATTAATTTTTTAGGCATGGTAATCTTAACCATCCATATGTCTTTGCGATCTATCTTACCCTTGCGTGTGCCAGGTCGGATATCGTCTGGGGTTTTAATTTTACGAACAGATGCTAGTTTGCTTTCTGCGTATTCTACCTTGCAACCATAGTCCGATAGTCGAATGCCGCCCTTAGGCTCCGGCATTTTATCTCGTGGCCACATAAATGTACACTCAACAAAATAACGTGATTCTTTAGGACCTGCTACAAGCTCGCCGTCAATCCAGTTATCGAACACATAGACGTCTAATTCGTCAATAACTCTCTCAAAATCTTTGAGTAAACTGAGGCTGTTGTTAGAGCCGTAGATCTGTTCTACGTTCTGAATAATGTCTTTAATATCTGCCATAATTTCTCCCTTTGTATTTATCGTCAAAATGTAAACATAACTTATAATATTCTGTTCCAGAAGTTAAATACTTTTGTGTTCGGACACGGACACAACGGTTGAAAGGTCCGTGCCTAACACTTTAAAGGAGGGCTAACCTTAGTATGAAACGTAAAAGAGCGCAACAAGCAGCAGTTCTACAGCAGAATGTGGTCAACATTCATCAAAGACTCGATGAAAAACGCAAGCGAGTCCAAATATATCCCAAAAATCTTAGCCAAGAGAGTTATCTACTAAAACTCAATGATTCCAATAAAATGATAGTATTTGCTATCGGTCCAGCGGGCACAGGTAAAACTATGCTGGCTGTACAGTGGGCCATTGATCAATTAAAGTACGGGGATGCAGATAAGATTGTTATCACAAGACCAGCTGTAAGTGTAGATGAACAGCACGGCTTTTTGCCCGGGGATTTAAATCAAAAGATGGAACCTTGGACCAAGCCTATTATGGATGTGTTTGCTGAAAACTATAATGCTAGAGAAATTACTAACATGATAACTGAGGGGGTGATTGAAACCAGTCCTCTAGCATATATGAGAGGCCGCACATTTAAGAACGCTGTGGTAATTGCTGACGAGATGCAAAATGCGACACCTAGTCAGATGAAGATGCTGTTAACTAGGTTAGGACAACATTCCAAGATGGTAGTAACGGGGGACCTGCAACAAGCAGATAGACCATCGAACAACGGACTGTTAGAGTTTTTGCAAAAGTTTAACGATTTTAAAAACAATAGATATGTCGATGTCTGCCACTTTACAGTTGGAGATGTCGAACGTCACGAAGCAGTAAAGGAGATACTAGCCATATACGGTGACAAATAAAAATAGGGGCTAAGGCCCCTATTTTATTTTAAGTGAGACAATCTCACAAGAGTTGCTGCTAGATTAATTTCTGGGTCAGCACAGATAGTATGATCAACTAATCCTGCTTTAATTATCAGGATAGCTTTATCTTGATTTTCGTTGCTGCCAAAGATTCCAAGATTATCATAAAGCCAACGATAGACTTCTTCCATTTCTTCTGCTCTAATTTTTCCACAGAGCAATTTTCTAGCTTCAGTAATTTTTCCAGCATTGAAAAGCGTTACCATATCAAACTTCCAGTCAGCTTCGCCACCATCTGCTTTGTTAGGCGCTGCAAGTTTACCCTCGTGGACGTTTTGTTGTACTAGGTTGATACACTTACGTAGATCTGGGTATGTGACCTTTACATAGTTGTCTAAGGTATCGAGATCAAAGTCTACACCTTCTTCAACAAGGATAGTGGCTGTGCGAGCAGTGAACTCTGTGATATCAGTACGTTCAACGTGGAAGCCTTGGCAACGACTGTGGATAGCAGGAATAATTCTGTTAGGGTAGTTACAGGTTAGAATGAATCTGGCTGTAGCGTGATACTCTTCCATAACACCACGCAACGCTGCCTGTGCGTTAGGGCTCAAGTAATCAGCCTCGTCAAGTAGTACAACCTTGAACGGACCAAACGGAATCATCTGTACAAAGTTAGTAATCTTATCACGAACATCGTCAACGGAGTTTGTACGACTTGCGTTGATCTCTAAGACATCGTAGTCTTCAATACCTAGTTCGTGAACCAGCATCTTTGCTAGGGTAGTTTTACCGATACCGGCTGCACCGCTTAACAGTAGATGTGGAATGCTGCAATCTTTAATCCAAGTTTCTACTTGGCTACGCTGATGTGCATCTCTAAATACATAACCATCAATGGTCTTTGGACGGTATTTTTCTACCCATAGTTCTTTCATTCTTCTTCCTCTTCGGCCCATTCGCCTTCAATAATATAACACGCTTCTGGTTTTTCGCTGTATGTTTCTTCTTCTAGCTCTTTAGGTTGGGGTGCCATCTTTTAGTCCCTTATTAATTTCAGCAGCAATTACTCGCTGCCGTAATTCGCTAGTTGAAAAATTATGTTCACGTTTATTAAAGTAAAACTCAATACCGCGATCCATACATTCCCAACGCCCTGTAAAATCTTCGTTTTCGTATTCCTGTCCTAGTATTCTAACATTAATAGGATAAGAAAGCAAGATGTTTACAAGATCTTGTTCGGTTTCGTAGACAAGGATTTCGTCAACATACTTGCAGGCTTTGAGCTGTTCGTAGCGTTCGAATATACTTTGAACTGGTTTATTTTTAATTCCAGGGCGGTCGATAGTGGGATCTGTTTGAAGCCCTACAATCAAATGATCGCACTGTGTCTTAGCTTCTTTAAGCATCATAATATGACCTGCGTGGAACAGGTCAAAGGTTGAACAGGTAAAACCAGTTTTCATTTTTTCTCTACAAATTCTTTTAGACTTGGCGGAACCCAACCAATTGGCTTAAGCACTTTACCGTCCTCACGTTTACGTACCTTGCCAGTTTCGCTGTCAATTTTAGCAAAGTTGGTTTTCATAACTTCTTTCCACGCACCGTCGCCATCTGCGCCCATACTGTGAATAGCACCAATGGTAACAACAATAATGTCCTCTAGTGCATCTAGAATTTCTACAGGGTCGCAGGCATCGATTGCTTCTTGTAATTCTTTGCGTTCTTCGTCGATTAGGTCAACGTATAATTTAAATTGTTCTTGATTCCAACCTTCGACTGTTTGGTCGCAGGCTCGCATAAACTTTTCTTGGTCACGAAACGGGTTAGTCATAGTATCCTCTTAAGACTTTAGAATCTTAATAATACGCTTTTTTTCTTGTTCTTGCAACCAGTCTTTTTCCAATTCACCAAAGTCTGGTGCGTCTAGTAATGCCTGGTCTACAATTTGTTTGATTAGATATAGATCTTGTTTGGCGTGAAATGCCGTGAAGCCATCGTTATAGGGACTTGCACATTCCCTGGCTAATGAGTGTAGCTGATGGGTGACATCAGCTACGTCCCAAGACTTTTTGAATCCCATTAAATGCTATCTGGGATATAGTCGTCTTCAAAACTCGGAGCCTGGTCACTCACGGCCATAATGCACTTGACATCAACCTTTTGAATGACTTTTTCACCCTCTCCGTCGTTGATTTTAATTCCGCGGGTCCAACGACCGTGCTCAACTAAAATCCACTGTCCTTCTTTAACGTCCCGCTGATCAGGACCAATTTTGTATACTTTGCCCCAACGAGGTCTTACACCGTGGCTTTTACCATTATCACTGCGTAAAATAATACCACTGGTAGTGCGGATCTCGTCAAAATTCATTTCCGTGATAATTACATCATCGTGCAGGGCTCTGATTTTGATTTGGTGCGCTTCGTATCCCATATTATTTCTTTCTTGTTAAAATTTCTTCTTGTACAGCACGTGGATTATTTTTGTAATAATCTTGTAGAATCTGCTCACGTGTACGAACAATTTGTCCGCCTGTGCCTAGCTCATCTCCACGAGCGTTTACTTTTAAATTTCCTACAGCTGGAAGAGTTTCATTTTTTAATGATAGCTTTTCCATATCAATTTCTTTACCTCTAACGCTGGTATATACCTTGCCCATTTTATATCTCCTTGAAGAATTCTTCTATTGGTAATTTGTATTTAACGCTGTCGATCTTATGTACCCCTATAAGATGAAGTACATAGCTGGCCACGCTAGATCCACGTCCTACTCCCCAAACTACGTTGTTAGCTCTAAGTGTGTCAACAATATATTTCATTGCTGTTAGCACAGGAATCATATTATGCTGCCTAAACAGCTCTAATTCTGTAACCAATCTATCATAGTTTTCTGGCGGACATTGATTTACTAAAAATTCTTCAATGTCCATTTCTTTGTACTCACGTGGCACAAACCAGTTATCTGAGTTAATTTCACTAGGAGGAATTGGATAATCTAAGTGTTCAGCAGACAACCGATCTAGATATCTTGTAATATCACTATTGGTTTTACATAGACGTAGAACATCAGGGCCATGATTGATCACGCCCTGTATTAGTTCTTGTTCAGTGTTATTGTCAGTCCACATTAATCAGTTGATCCAGATCTCCGTCAAGTTGACCCTGCGTTTTAGCAAAGTTTCTTCGACTTAATTCTTCTTTGTATATTGTAACAAAAGTAGCGATCTGTGTCAACAGTTCTGGCTTGCCCAGACGGTATGCTTGGTAGTATTTTTTGTTCAATTCTAAAAGACGCTGTTCAACTTCAGAGTCTTTTAGATCTTCCATTTTGCCTTCAAAGGGGTGGAACATTATTTGAATTCACCTACGTATTTCAAAAAGATAGTTTCTTGGCTATGGCGCCAAACTTCAAAGATAACTGGGTTATCTTGGTTATCCGCAGTCAACGAAATAGTTGGAGTACCGCCAGATGCAAAACCTGGGAATCCATAAGATTTGATTACTGTGCCACCTGTGGTAGAAAATGTAACAGTTCTATCGGAACCATCACTGTATAACTCTACAGTAATTCTTCCAACCCCAACTGGAGTAGTTTCTGCAACATAGGCTGGGTCGCCTGGTAAGTTTGAAAAATACAAAGTTCTATTAGTATCAACAGTATAGATATGATAGGAACCTTGTTGCCAATCAACGCCACCGCCACTGTAGATTTCGCCTGGCCATTTTGCTTCTCTTACAGTCTGTAAAACTGCATTGGTTAATTTAAATAGCCCAAAATCGTTGTCTTCTGTAGTCTTGGCTGTGTTGTCTTGAAGAGCTGTGATTTCTTCTTTGGCGTTTCGTAGACTGGTTTTGATTGTATCAAAGTTGTCACGGAACACCTGTGTGTCATTGTCCTCGCCTGCTACAGGAAAGTTTTCATTAATGCTCAAATAGTTAATATTGCTGGTCACGGTAATTTTTCTCCACGTTGCGGAAACGCAAGGTATTTATCCTCTATTTCTCCGTCTAATACATCAATTAGATATCGATCTGCTTGGAAATCGATTGTTTTAAAGTCAAAATCGCTGGCTTTGATTCTAGCGATTAGTGCATCTGCTTTTCCTGGGTTTACATAGCATAGGGGTAATGCCTTTACATAACCAGTTTCTGAAGTGGCAAAGTCTTGAATACTGCGCATCCACAATGGTAAAAATTCGCGATCTCGATCGCCAATTGCCCGTATTTGCTTACGCATATTCTTTATTGAGTTTGGAAATACTCTTTGATGGTCACGATCGCTGACTAACGGAATATTGCTGTCTATGCGGATAGCGTCATAACTGACCAACACTTTGCTGTTGGTGTTATCTGGTAGCTCTATAGTCTGGCTAATGCTTTGACCATTCTTTTCGTAAGGGTCAACAACTTCTACATAAACAACTTCGTAGATTGTTTCTTGAGTAGTTGGATCTTTGGCCTTGGCTGATTTTACATTGCCAAACAACAGTCTCTTGCGATAATGATTACGGCTCATAGCCTGCACATATCTAACTGCGTCAACACTTTCAATGCCAGCAAACACCATCATTTTTAAATCAGTTTGTATGCCAAAGTTATTGTCACCGTATCTGTAGATATCCCCTGGAACAAAAATGTTAGCGTCTGTGATAAAGTTGTACCAACTTAGACGTTTCTCTTTGCTTTGGAAAGATTTAACATAAAGGTTAGCAAACGTTTTGGTATTGTCTGCTATTACTGTAATTGTAAATTCTTTGATCGATTCTGCAAAGTTTGCGCTGTCTCGAGCTTTTATAGAGAATTTAAAAACTTTGTCGTAGCTGGTAGTTGCCCCGTCAAAGGATGTGTTGTAGGTCACTGAGCCGGAAGAATCTACAAGACTTGAATCTCGATCAAAGAATCTTGTTAGTCCTAACCCTGTACTGTCTGCAAATTGTTTTACCTTGCCTTCGATTAATCCAGTTGGTAAAAATGATAGACCTGGAGGTAAAGTTCCACTGACTAACTCGTAGACTACTTTGCCGCCGTATAATAAACTTTCTGCTTGAACAAACAATGTGCTTGATTGGTTAGGTTTAATGTTGCCGCGATTGCTAGGAGTTATCCAATTAATTGCACTTTCAATCTCGCCAATGATCTCAATGCTAAATGTTTTAGCAGCACTGGTAGTACCTTTGGTCCAAAATTCTGTTTCTAAGTTTGGGATTTTATTTCTGTTGGCTGTGGTACAGATATAAATTTCGTTAAGGAATGTAACAGCATCGTCAACAAAGTAATTTGAAGTAGAATTCCAAGTACCTGACCAAGAATACTCAACGTTGGCTAACTGTGCAGGAAAATTCACAGCCAACATAGTAAACGTATAAGTCTGTGAAATTTTAGCCTGGTACGGCACACGTCCTGCAATTTCACCAGTTACAGAATCTAATACCAATCCAGGTGGTAGTTCACTGGCAGTGTTATCTGGGTTTGTTGGTAATTTAATATAAGTGATTGTTCCGGATAACGACGGAGGATCATAGACATCAAGGTATACTGTTAGATAGTTGTTGGCTCTATACTTGCCTAAGTCACTTTCAGTAATCCATAACGGAATTCTGTTTGCCGAAGCATCTGCTTGGAACAGGTTAGTGTCTACCTGTAGAATACTGTTGTCTGCCTGTAGGAATTCTTCAGTGACAACGTAAATTTTAAAAATTCTATTAACAGTGTTTGCACCGTCTGTGATTGACACAGAAAACGTATAGATACGGCTCAGTCTTCTTGGACCTCTGCTTCCTTCCGAGTAGTCAAATGTTTGGCTATCGTAGAAGTAACTGTCAAAGCCGTTGCTTTTTGCTTCGACGATGTCCAACGGAGTTGTATCAAAAGAACCTGTATCGTAGGCTCCTGTGTAGGTAGTGCTGTATTCTACTGCAAATATAGGATCTGTAAATCCAGAAATAACACCATCCTTGCTTAAAGACAAGCCAGGAGGAAGTTCTCCGCCCATTGGGGTCAAATAATATTCTAGTGTGTCGCCCGCAGTTAGATCAGTGTCTGTGGCATCTAGTTGAAAGTTTACATAACTATTATCTAATACAAAGTATGCATCGCCGGCGCCAACGTTAAGGAAACCTTCTTTGGTAATCCACTCTGGAATGTCTGCTCCGTCAACACCTAGTGAAAAAGTTCTATCTTCTAGATCGACTGTATCACTGGCTCTGATAACAAACTTGTATTCTGTAAATCGTCTAACTTCGGTAGGCGATCCTATAATTTTATTGCCCTTTAATCTAAGACCTCGTGGCAATGATCCTGCAATTACGGAGTAGGTAACAGGATTGGTTGTGTTTGTAGTTGCAGAAATAGTGATGTCTTGAATAACACGTTCAGTGATTATTCCTAGGCGTCCTGCTGGAGTTACCCAAGTAATTGCCATCTATGCTGCTCCTTAGATGATGCCACCGCAGTCTAATGTCACAGTAGACGGTTGTGTTATAGTTCCAAAATCAATATTTGCAAACGCTAGGGCTAATTGAGTTGTATTGGTAAACGCCCCTGTAATTGGGCCAAAGTCGTAGGTTGTTAAAATGTTGGTTACAGGAATTACGTTGTTGACAGTGATTACAGAACCTAGTGCTGTAACATCAATGTCATCGCCGCCCTGTACAGTAATCTGTTGAAATGATGCAGCGTTGACTGTACCAGCGTTTGTGTCAATTCTTGTAAAGGCATCTGCTGCGGTACTGTTGATAATAATTGAGCTTGGCGCTTCGTCGATAAAGATCTTAGTTCCAGAAACTAGTTTTTTAAATTCTAGGTTAGCGCCAACTTTTTGTTTGAATACACCAGTACCAGTGTCTCCTACGTTTGACGCTGTGGTAAACACTGTAGACGATATATCTGCAAAGTTAGCATTAACTTTTTCAAATGCCGTGCGTAGGTCATCACCTAAGCCGTCGTTTACTTGATTACCTATATTGATTGTTTGAATTGCCATAATCCGCTCTCTTTAGTATATTTACCGTTACGCACCAGTGCTGTTTAAGGCCTTAACTGCTTCTGCCAACCGGTCTAATGCTTCGCCAACAGTGGTAGGCGCAGTTCCGTTCCAATCGCTCGAAACTGCGGGCAAATATGTGTTTGAATATAATTCTGCAAAGTTAGCATTTACTTTTTGGAACGCAGTACGTAGGTTATCTCCCGATCTATCATTAGCGGTTGTACCTATGTTAATAGTTTGTTGTGTCATTTATCGCTCCAATTATACCAATGCTGCTATTCTTGCCTGGAAGTCACTAAAGCTAGTGCTTGCCGCTGTAATAGACTGCAATTCAGCTAAGTTAATAACTCTGCTGCCTTTAACAGTTAATCTTTCTGCTACAGTGATGTCGTTTTCAAATGCAACGTCGGTGTTGAATGTTGTCTGCACATCAACAGTTAATCCGCTAGAATCACTAGTACTGATAGTGCTGCCAACAAATTCTAATGTTGGGCTATAAAATAATTCTGATGTAGCAGTGTCATACATTACAGCCTTGGCAGAACTTGAACTTGATCTAATAGGATTAACATAAAAACCTGCACCTGTTGTATTCAACAAAGCGCCGCTGGCATTTAACACTATCGACGCAGCGTGTTGATTTACAAAGCCTGCTCGGTAACCAATAGCAATAGCATAGTCGCCTTGGTTAGTTTGACCAGCACCCCAGCCAATAGCCACAGCTGAGTCACCTTGTGTAATCTGCGCTGCAACATAACCAAGTGCAATAGCCCCAGTTCCTTGTGTGTCATTACCGGCATAGTAGCCTGCTGCTATGGCATTTGATCCTTGATCAGTTCCGCCTGCAAATTGTCCAAATGCTATTGCTGCTGCTCCCTGAGTATCAATACCGGCACTAAAACCAATAGCTATAGCATTGTCACCTTGAGTTGTTACACCTGAATTATATCCAAGCGCAACAGCGCCTGTTCCTTGAGTTGACTTACCAGCATCGTTGCCTATTGCAATAGCACCAGCTGCCTGATCATTTTGTCCTGCTGCTCTACCAACTGCCACACCTCTAACACCTTGGTTAGTCCATCCGGCAAACCAACCAACAGCAACAGTTTCACTACCTTGATTGATTAAACCTGCTTTGTCGCCAATAGCAATTGCTTGTTCACTTGTTCTTAATGTTGATGTATAAACTGGTCCAACAATCTTACCGTCAACTCCGTCTACTAATAGAGTTGAGCTGTCTGCAAACACACTTCCAAGAATATCTATATTTTGATTTAGAGAAATGCTAAAAGTATCAGATGCTACGTCTTTGGTGGTTATTAATCCGTAGCCTGTATTAATATACATTGTGTCGCTGGTACTGTCTGCGACAATAGGATTTAATGTGTCACCGTTGATCACATAATTTCTAAATGTAACCTGAGCTGGCGCAGAGTTTGAAATAGTAGCAATACCAGATGCTGGATCTGTAGATACAGTAATACCGAATCCTTGTTGTACCTGTAGTACACCAGTATTGGTAATTAACACCGCACCGTTGGCAGCACTAACCGAAATTCCTGAACCAGCAGTTAATCCGCTTGGAAGCGCACTGGTATTTGTTAAGCTAGTAACACCGGTGTTAGTTACTGTGATGTTTCCAGTAGTTGAGCTAATACCAATTGCAGTTCCTGCAATTAATGATGTTACACCAATGTTATTAATTGTGATACTTTCAGCCGACGAATCAACAACTAACTGTGTTGCAGTTCCAGCTATGAGATTTAATGTATCACTAAACTCGTTGGCTTCGATAACATTGAAGTCATCGACTGAAACTCTTTTAAAGAAAGTCTTATCGGGGTCAATAATTAAACTGCCGTTAACAGTAGAACCTACTGGTAAATCTACAGTTGCATCGATACCTTTGATCTGTGCTGGACCGATCCAAACACCATTCATAGTGTCAGTTAAGGTTTCTCTATATGAATCAACGTGTATGGTTTTCCAGCGATTGGTAAAACTACCTAGCACTTCAGCGTTTGAAGTTGTAGGAATAATACTGTTGTCAAATTGTTCCCAATCAATTAATGATCCGCCACCGCCAATGGATGCTGACAGTGTTTCAAAGTTTGCATTAATTTTATTAAACGCCTCATCCACGTTGCTCCATAGCAACGGAGGTGTTCCTGGAATTATCTGATGTAATGGCATTATGTTCTCCCTACTGCAATTTCAATGGTTCCGATGTGATCCGAATCATAGTTTTGTAGGGCTTTACCTACTACTGTACCAACTGAAGCAACTTCGCCTGCGGATACAGCAACACCGTGAATAGTAGAAGTCACTAACAGATCTCCTTTTCTTATCTTTCCTACAACTCTACAAGGTACACGACCTTGTAGGGCTACCAAGTTCTTAAATCCTGGGCAAGCATCATACATAACAAATGCCGCAGTATTTGAAACAACACCTGCTACTCTAGTGTCTCCCTGCTTGGTAGAAATTGTAACTTCTTTGTCACCGCCAAATACTAGTACAGTTCCTACTGGGTAATCTTTGTCACCTTCGTAGTATTCTGCCAAGTCAGCGGAATATGTAGCCTGCAATCTTGATTCGTTTGGTGATGTACCAGTTAAGGTCCAACGTCCTGTAATTGTACCAGCTGTAGTATTACCGCCTGTGGTAATAGCTGTGACCTGGATACTTGACGCCTGGATCGGAGCATCTGAAACACCGTTCTGTGTTTTAAACTGATGCAGATCGTTCCAGTAAGATGTTTTCTTATCAACAGTTAGTGTACCATCACTGACTAAGATACCACCAGCTGTGTTGTAACCGTAGAGTCTAACGTATCCGCCTGAACCAGCAGTTGAAGTATCTAGTGCTACCTGTGTATCAATCTTTAATTGTTGAATGTCAACAATTCTACCACCGAAGTCACCGTTACTGTCTCTTACAATAACCTTGCTGGCTTCAACGTTAGAACTTGAACCTGCTGCTGAATCAATGACACTGTAGTCACCGTCTGAAGTTCCAGTACCACCTGTTCTTCTTAAGAATCCAGTTGATGAATACTGTGTTTTCTTAATAGCACCGCCATCACTGACTACAGTAGTAAATGCCACAGCACTGACGTTGCCTGTGCTTAGAGTTGAGTTACCTAGTACTGTCTTAGTACCAATTTGTTCAATTCTTGTTGCTAAAATACCGTTGAGCTTAAGAGTTGCCCAGCCGTCGGTGACATCAAACTGATTACTGTCAAAGCTAGCTAGACCTCGATCAGCCTGTGTAATTCCAGTAGCATTACCTCTAGTTGTTGCAGCGTTTAATGATAGCTTACTCTGAGCAATTGCAGCACTGGCATTAATGTCAGCGTTGACAATTACGCCTGGTTGAATCTGTGCGTCAATGGTGTTCAACGAACTGTCAACGCCAGTTCTTAGATCAAAGTTAATGTCACCTGTGATTCTAGCGTTAACAGCACTGTTACCTGCACCGGTAAAGATCAATGTGTCTGCTGCTTGAATATTGTTAACTGTAAACTCTTGTAAGTTATTAAATGTTAAACTTCTTAGGTTAACAGCGTCTTGCGGGTTAGTTGGATTAGCTAGGTTAACAATCTTATTGTTGTTAAGATCCATTGATCCTTTCATAGCTAACTGGCCGTCCAAGGCCATAAAGCCTCCACTGACTGGCGGTATTAAGCTCGAGCTAATTACCGGCGATCCACTGTGCGACACACCTAGTCTACGTTCAATGTAGCCTCTAGTTGCGTTTTCAGTAGGTACAGTGTCAGTGGCATTATCTGTCATACCCGAATCAGTTGAGAATTCACTGATAGGCACACCACGTTTGAAACCAATACCGTCCAAGTTACTCAGAGCAATCGCTGCGGTGAACGATACACGACCAGTACCTTGGTCAACGCTAAAGTAAGGTCCAACTCTAAAGTTACCAAACTGGTCAGTGGTTACATAGAACACACGACCTACAGTACGTTCCTCAGTTTCGTTGGCATCGTTTAGAGCGTTAACTGGTGGTCCGTAGATTTCGTTTGGATAGTTAGTATCAGCATAGCCGCCTGTACCAATTTCTAATAAATCGTGACCAGTAACACGAGTCAACGAAATACGAATTGTCAAGCTACCGTCAGCGCCAAGTGTTCTAATTGGAACAGCCGCTTTAATTGTATAGGCATTTTGGTAAGCAATGATACTGTTGACCAACGGTCTATCTAAATTTATTCTACCGTAAGGTTGGCCAGTGTCTGTTTCGTTTTCGTAGTTTGTTACTGTATATTCTTCACCGTTAAACACAAACTTAGAACCGTCAGCACGTAGAGTATCTGCAGGGCTTAGGCCAACAACTGCAAAACTTGAGTCACCTGCTCTACCAGAAACTTTACCGTAGGTATGTGTGCCACTTTGAGAACCAGTAGTATCTACAGCAACTCCGCCCGGCGCTTCTGATATTCTAAACGAACCACTTGCAAGTCCTGCTGACAATACAAAGTAATGTTTGTTAGTACTAATACCACTTGGTAAACTTCCAGTTGTGGTAAATCTAATTACATCGCCGGCACTTAATCCGTGACTTGCTTTTGTAATAACTGCTGGAGAAGCAATTGATATTGTACAGGTTGTAGTAGAACCGGCAACAAACTCGCCAGGGACATATACAGTCCAGTCGATGTAGTTATAGTTTTCTCTTAGGGTAGTTCTAGTTAAGCCTTCAGTAGCTAGTCTATGTGTACCTGTACCAACTCCTGATAG
>JACCDO011385526.1_pt1 | contig 16153 bp, 28 predicted proteins | sample 7446101 | NCBI WGS metagenome assembly JACCDO01 (sample SAMN15323440, study PRJNA562643) | freshwater metagenome | isolation source: river surface water | place: USA:Blue River Watershed | collected 2017-08-16
TAAATTTCTTATAATAGGAGATTTAGTGGAATGCTGTTGCGACAATTCCTATACAGGTTGGGGAGTGGTTGTTAAAAATGAAACTAAAAACTCTTTTGTTAGAGTTTTGTTTTTTGACAGCAAACATGTTGCTCCTTTAGATGTTTATCCATTTGAGGTTATGTCTCTGATAAGAGAAGGCAAAAAACACGTATATGACCCATAAAGGATTTTAAATGAATTACTTATTTGATATTGACGGCACTCTAACTCCACCAAGACTTAAAATTGAAGCAGAGTTTGAAAAATTTTTTTTTAATTGGATGTTAAACAAAGATGTTTATCTAGTAACTGGCTCTGATATGAAAAAAGTAAAAGAACAACTTTCCGAAAGAATTATCAACGCTTGTTCTGGTATCTTTTGCTCAATGGCTAATGAATTATATATCAAGGGTGAACTTGTTTATACAAACGAACTTGACCTTCCAGTTCAATTAGTAGGCTATCTCCAAGATAAAATTAAATCAACAAAGTATCCAGACATTTGCCATGAACATTTTGAATTTAGAACTGGTATGTTAAATTACTCTGTTATTGGCAGAGATTGTACGCAAGAACAACGCATTCATTATTACGAATGGGATAAAGGAAGCAAAGAGCGAGAAGAAATAGCTTCCTATATCAATGATACATTTGGAAATGTTGAAGCTGCTGTTGGTGGTCAGATAAGTATTGATATTCAAAACAAAGGCAATAACAAATCATTAGCCTCTAAATGGATAAGACACAATGTTGGTGGTCAAATTATTTTCTTTGGTGACCGCACATTTAAGGGTGGTAATGATTATGATATTTGTGTAGATATCAAAGAACATAAAGATGGTTCTTTCTATCAAATTGAAAATCAAACACAAATTAAATCATTATTAGAAAAATTATAAGCAATTTTGTTGCAATAATTCCGCTTTGTCCTTAATCAAGTCATATAGCTCTGACGGGGATAAGGCGGAATTATCATATATCTCGTTTTGATTTTCAGACAAACTCTGTGCCGCTTTCAACTGTTCGACAGTAATAATGCCAGCAGATGCCAACAAGTCTGCAACAAGTTGTGAACAATAATAGGTATTTAATTTTCTTGGTACAACATTCTTTAATATATTTCCAATAAATGGAATTTTATGAGCAATACCAGCATAATTGTATCTATCTGCACTTGTATCGTGTCCCATATTTTCATGAAATTTCACCAACTCTTCTCCACGTTGACGTATTAAATCTTCGTGTCTTTTTCCTGTATTTTTGATTAATAATATAATACATTTTTCTGGCGTTATTACTGGATTGTTTTTTGTAAATGCTATTGGCTCTAATGTTGTACCATCGCTAAATACAAATCCTGCATGGTGAACTGACGCAGCGGAAAGACTTCCTTTAAATAAGTTTCTTATTATATCTCTACCTTGAATGAGCATACGATTTCTAAATTGTTCTTTTGTACTACCAGAAGATGGTAAAGTGAAGAAAATTTTTACACCTTCCTTTGATAAATCATAGTCGCACATCTCAATTTCAGATGCAGTTTTTAAATCTTTTATCTCTGGTGCATTTTCTAATACTATTTTTAATTCTTGACGAATTATTTTACGAAGTTGTGATTCTGTTATTTTCATATCTTTAATTAGTTTTTCATTGACTTTATGCTTAACATATCATATAATGTTTGTAAAGGAGCTAAAATGTCTGTGCAAGTTGATTATTATTCAACATCAAAATTTATTGTAAAACCAGATAAAGTTGAACGTCTAAAAGAACTTATTGAACTTCTTAAAGATGAAGGCAATACTGGTTGTGGCTATTATTCAAGTGAGCATTATATAAATCTTTATGAATATGGTAACAATGCTTTCTCTCTTCATACTGGCGGATATTGCGATGGAGGCCCAGAGTTAAAAGATACGCTAGTTAATGGTTTTAACAGAGAAGAATACGAGAGTGAAGAAGAGCAAGACGATTATAATGGCTCTCATATTATTTTTAATCTTATCCAAGATATGTTAGAAGAAGGTTCTTGGTTTTTTGTAGATTCAACTGGATTTGAGAAGGGTAGAATTTATAATGGAACCAATTTTTACCACTCGAATGGAACCATAGATGGTATCGATACTTGGGAATTAAAGAAGAAAATTCTTGATAAATTTGGTATTAAAGAATAGTTCTAGCCCCCTTGTGGGGGCTTTTGCTTTGTGTTATTATACAATCATGAAACCTCCCAAATATTCTATTGGTGATATAGTAAAAATGTATGATTGCCAAGAGCATAAAACATTTTATGGATATATTACCGATTCTGCATATGATTCAAAATCAAATCAAAATATGTATGAAGTTTATTGGTTTGATGAAGAATCAACTGACTTTCAGCCATTTTCATATCATGAAGAAAACTGTCTACAACCACACGGAGTTAATAGTGCGTCCAACATGGCATAGTATATGGGCCTCATTTGCCTCTACAATTGCTCAACGGTCTATGGACCCAAAGTATAAGGTAGGCTGCGTAATTGTCCCAGAAGACAACACAGGCGTCCTAGCGTTGGGATATAATGGTGACCACAAGGGTGGACCAAACCAAAGAGACTCTGAAGAATCTGGTCAGTCTGGATTTATTCATGCTGAAATAAACGCTCTGATTAAGATGGATTATAATAATCCAAAAAATAAGATTATGTATGTCACACACTCTCCCTGTTATATGTGTGCAAAAGCAATTATTAATGCGGGTATTAAAAAAGTAATTTACATTGAAGAATATACTGATACGCGAGGCATTGAACTACTTAAAGCGAATAATATAGGAGTAGAACAATGCTTACTGCAATTGGCGACGTAATGAGAAAGTGTCACGAAAATGGTTGGATTACAACCCGTGACGGAAATATTTCTCTAAAAAGAAACAATTCAAAAACACTATATATTACCCCGTCTGGTTGGCGTAAAACAATAATCCACCCAGAACATGTTGTTAAGTGTAAAATGGAAAATAGTCTTATTATACCAGAGGGCGTTAAACCATCTGGTGAATTAGAGATGCATTATTTACTTCAAAAAGATTATAAAAAAACTAGAGCAGTTGTCCACGTACATGCTACAAACATTGTAGCAGCCATGTTTGCTGGTTGGAATCTTCAACTAATAGCACAACAGTTTCCAGAGATTTATCGATATACTCGCGTTGGACCTTCTGTTCCTGTATTACCAGCTACGTCAAAAGATTTGGCTACTGCTACTGCCCGTGCTATAGATATATATCCAAGTGGCGATACAAGCTTTGATATTGTTGGACAAGCAAATCATGGCGTATGTGCTATTGGGTCAGACCCTTGGAGTGCATATGAGCATATCGAAAGATTAGAACACATATGCGAGATTGTTTTAAAAAGTGGAGTAAAAGTTGAGATTACAAGACTATGAGATAGGTGATTTCATTAAAATCAATGATAAGCATTTGGCTATCATAACAAACATGGATAAGTTTTCTTTGTTTGCTACATGCATAAACTTTCCACATAAAGAAGCTCAATTGTTTGTAATTACTGACAAATACCTACCAAATATTAAAAAGGTGACACATGATGCATAGTATCTCTACTATTTTTTCTCTTATTGCTCGATTTGCCTTCATCTATCTTGGTGTTTCAGAATGGTTTCAGCCAGTTCCAGATAGAATTTTTTCTATTCTTTGTTTTGTAATGGTATCATGCATTTCTATTGAGCGTGATATTGTAGCAATTCGTGGTGCTTTTGAAACACTATTAGAAGTTAAAAAAGAAATGGAAAAAGATAAAGGTACTAATTAATATATGAGCAGAAAATGGCAAAATTTTATTAATGAAGTAGACGAAGTTGAGCAAATAGTTTATGAAGTATCTTTTTTGATTCGCTACCCAAGTCAAAGAGAGCATTATTTAAACTTTACTCGTCTTAAAGATGAAATTAGAGCAATTAAAAACATTACAACTGTTAAAACATTTGAAGCAGTTCAAATTTTGGCTGGCTTTACTTATAAAGAGTTGGTAGTAAAAGTCGCCCTCCAACCAAAAGCTTCTATCAAAGAAGCCGTTGAAGAAATTATAATTCCAAAATTAAAAAAGATTGAAGAGTTCACCCTAGTTAAACATCTTTCTACAGAAGAATTATATGAAAGATAAAGGCTTGACCTTCTCTCAAAAGTAATTATATTGAGGAGGGTGAATAATGTCTGATAAAGCTTCTAAAAATAAAACAAAGAGCGAAAGACTATATGACAGAATAGTTGAAGCTCATGCAGTTTCTATGTTAGAATCTCAAAAGAAAATAAAAACTCTTTATTCATATGAAAGAATAAAGGGTGAAGGTTGGGGTTTCTTTGTAAATGTAGAAACAAAAGAAATGATAAAAATAACACTTGGTAGACAAGTTTATCGTATCACCGAAACCCCAGATAAATATGGCAGACATATTGTAAGTGCAGAGAATCAAGTTATCTTTGTTCCACAACATCTAATAGAAGATATAGGATATAACTAATGAAGCGATGGTATACAGGCAACGGGCACCCAACTACTATAGAAAATATTCATAATACTATAAAACAGTATTCAAAAAAGAATGGAAAAGTATATATTGGAAGTGATTCTTTTATTCAAAAGAAATTCTGCGTTTTATCTTCTGTAATTTGTCTATACAATGAAGAAGAAAGAGGTGGAGGTATTTACTTCTATTCTAGAGAGAATCTGTTAAAGAAAGACTTTCCAACCCTAACTCAAAGACTCATTCATGAGGCTACAAATTCAATTGAACTTGGAATGGGAATTAGTGAAGAAATTCCAAATGTAAAATTAGAACTGCACCTAGATGTTAATTCAGATAGAAAGGCTGCTAGCAATAAACTAGCTGACAGCTTATCTGGATATGTAAAGGCTTCTGGGTTTGATTGCAAGATTAAACCAGAGGCTTGGGCAGCATCTACTATAGCTGATAAACATTCTAAATAATTAAAACTAAATAACTATTAAAAGCCACCTAATTACTTTAGGTGGCTTTTATGTTTTCTATCGATAATGATGTTTTTGGTTATTCTCAATATCTAAAGCTAAAAATTGGCGATTTTGTTAGCTGGACAGAATTACCAACTGACAAAATTATTGTTACACCAGACAAAATTAAAAAATTTGGTGTGATAAGTCATTTATATATTGCACACAGAGGAGATAGGCGAGTAGCCATAGCAAGAGTCGTACCATTTAACGATTCAGAAAGAGAAAAAGATATATTAGTTATATCTCTACAAATTGTTCAGAAAACTAAAGAAAGTTTGATTCTTTAATCTATTTATTGTATGATTTATAAAAAACTAGTAGACCATTATTTACCATTTGCACAAAAGCAACTTGGTTTCAATAATATACCAAAAATTAATTATATTGAAGATGAAGAGAATGCAAAAAATCCAGTAGGAAATACTGGGTTTTATGACCCAGCAACTATGGAGATAAGCGTATACGTTACTGGTAGACACCCAAAAGATATTTTACGTTCCGTTTCACATGAATTAGTTCATCACGCTCAAAACTGTAATGGAGAATTCACACCAGAAGTTATGGGTGAAGCTGGAGAAGGATATGCACAGAGAAGTAGAGTACTGCGTAAGTTGGAAATATTAGCAAATGCAAAAGGAAACATGAGCGTAAGAGATGCTGTTGATGGTGGATTATTTAATAATTTTCAACCAATTATAAATGTACAAATAAATAATGAAAACAAACAAAAAGGAATTAAACAAATGATTGATTTAGATGCATTAACTGATGCAATAATGGAAAAAATTCTGTCTGAAAAACATGATTGTAATTCTCATAAGGGTATGACACATCAACAATATGTTGCTAAAAGAAAAGACAAACAACAAGTAAATAAAGAAGAAACACCACTAAACGAATGGTTAAGTGATGAAAGATTTAATCTTCTTAAAAAGAAATTTATTAAAGGATAAATCATATTATGAAAGCATATAAATTTTTCAAGCTTAAAGCTCGTTTAACTGAAGTGTTAGATATTGTTGAAAAAGCGGTTGTAGAAGTTTCAGAAGTTGTTACAATAGCTGCTAAAGAAGTTGCACAAGCAGAAAAAGCTGTTGAGAAAGTTGTAGAAGAAGTAAAGCAATCAGTAGAAGAAGTTGTTCCGGTTATACAACCAATCATTGATGAAGTCAAGCCAGTAAAGAAGAAAAAAAATGAACAACCTACTGAATAAAATTACTTGGAATTTTATTAAAGAAAGAGCAGAAACTAGTATTTCTTCTTATATTCTATCACTAGAACAATCTTTAAATTCTTTTTCTCCAAAAACTGTTAAGGATGTAGAAAGAGTTAGACTTGCTAAACGAGACTTGCACGAACTTAAGTTGGGTGTTAAAAGGTTAACTGAAAGAGTTTCAGTTCTAGAAGAACAAGTACAAGTATTAGAAGAAGAAAAGAAAGTTTTAGAAGAATTAAAGAATAAGGAAGTAGTATAATGCTTATTTTAGAAGGTGGTGCTGGTGGGCACATGAGGCATCCATTTGACTTGGATGATGTGAAAACTGGTAGAGACTTGGTTTCTAAATTTGCTCAAATAGCAAAAGAAATAACTGATGGTAATTTACCAGATACAAAAATTGATGGTGTAAATACCAGTATTAAGCTTGTTGACGGTCCAAGTGGTAAAGAATTTGCTATGGATAGAGGCTCTGGACAACCTCTAGATGTAGAAGGCATCACAGTAAGTAGATTGGGTGAGAAGTTCGCAGAAGGCCACGGAATGATTGCCGCTGGCAAAACTGTATTAGGAATCTTCAATGATGCTTTGGCGGACATAACACCAGAACTTAAAGCACTTGGATTGTATGATGATTCCAGTAAATTCTTTAACATGGAATATGTCAAAGGAACCACAAACGTTCTTTCTTATGACCACGATTTTTTAAAGATTCATGGTGTTAATCAGTTTTACGAAAAGAGTATCAGAGGAAAACCTGCAAGACCCGGACTAGAAAGACCTCTTGGTGAAGATGGCAAGCCAATCAAAGACCCATCAACACAAGTAGATTATAGCAAAGAAGCTATGGATTCTATGGTTCAAAAGCTAAATAAATATTCAAAGAAATATGGATTTAGTGTATATTCTTCAATTCCATCAAAAGCAGTTAAACAATTTGATTTCTCTCAAGTAGGAACTGTGCCAGCACCAGTAACCATTTCTGCTGGAAATGTCGATAATAAAACATTAGCAGAAAGATTACAAGTAGCACAAAATAGAATAGACGAACAAGTTACTTTAAAAGATGGTAGAAAAATACCAGCACAAGGTAAAGAAATATATAAAGCTGTTTTGGGTGCTAGTGCTGCTGATAAAAATGCAAATCCACAAAGACAAATTGCATTAGACCAACTATTGGCTAATCAGTCTGATTATCAAAAAGCAATTGATGGTGCAGTATTTTGGCACGCTACCAGATTGCTTGGCAATGTTATTATTGATTCGATGGAAGTAGACCATCCAGCAGTACATGGACCCGCTTCTGACCATGAAGGTATGGTTATAAAACTTAAAGGTGATGATTTTGCTACTAAAATAACTGGCGAATTTATTCTTGGTGGCGAAGCTTCAACATTTAGAAAAGAAGAGCCAGATGCTGGAAACTCTGTAGGTCAAGATACTAAAGAAGTTACCACCAATAGAATAATTGCGATATACCCCGGTCGTTTTCATCCATTTCACAAGGGTCATAAGTCTGCTTATGATGCTTTAGCTTCTAAATTTGGAAAAGAAAATGCATTTATCTTTACATCAAATAAGGTAGAATTACCAAAATCTCCATTTACATTTGATGAAAAAGTGGTTATGATGAACGCTGCTGGCGTTGATACTACAAACGTGTTTCAAGCTCGCTCACCATATAAAGCAGAAGAAGTACTTAAGAAATTCCCAGCGACTGATATGAGTAAAACAATATTAGTTTATGGTGTTTCTAAAAAAGATATGGATGAAGACCCAAGATTTGCATTTACACCAAAAAAGAATGGTACTCCAAGTTACTTACAGAGATATCAAGATAATACAGAATTACAAACGATGGACAAAGTAGCTTATGTAACAGTTGTCCCAACAATAACGTTTAATGTATTAGGACAACCAGCCTCATCAGCATCAGAACTTCGTAATCAATTTTCAACACTAGATGAAGAAGAACAAAAACAATTTATTACTGATTTATATGGAAAATATAGTCCAGAAGTACATGAAATATTTAAACAAAAATTATTAAATAATTCACAATTATCAGAATCATTTGTTAATAATGTGCTTAAGATGATTATGGAAATGAGCGGAGCAGGAGTTGGCAGTATGGAAGCTCCACAATCTACAATAGATTTGTCACAATCAAAAAAAGTTACATCAAAGTCTAGTACGCAAACCGTTCCAATGAACGAACTTATGCCAGAGATTCAAAAAAGATTAAAGGCATTACAAGGGAATAAATAAAATGAACAACAACAATGAAGAATTAAAGTTACGTCAACTTATTCGTCAAGCTATCAGAATTAATCACAATAGAGTGTTAAATGAACAGAGAAAAAAGCTTGTAGAAGAACAAAAGTTGAGAGGAATTATTAGAAAATTATTATCAGAAGCTGCTGAAGACCAGCCAAAACATGAATCTACTGGTATTAACGTTCTAGAAGATTTATTAAAGAAGATTATTCCTGTTTTACAAACAGATTTCAAAATCTTAACCACATCAACAGAACAAAGAAACTCATTTAGAGCACACATTCTTAATGCAGTCCAAAACCTACTTTCTACAGAATATATGTATGCAGTATCTGGTGTAGATAATCTTGCAGAATCTAAAGTAACCATCACAGATAACGACAAATTTATCGATATTAACAAGGATAAAAAGAAAGAAGAAGAGGAAGCTAAAAAAGCCGAAGAGGAAACACCAGAGCAAAAATTTAGCAAAGGTTTGGAAGATAAAGATTTAGATACTACTGGTCGTAACATGGCAATGCAAACTTATAAGAAAATTGAAAGAGCAATTGCTGATTCCTATTCTCTACTTGATGATAAGAAGGACCGAGGATTGTTCTATGATTATCTTATTACAAACTTAAAACTTTATTTTGATAAGTTTGAAGAAGAAATGTCACCAATGCCACAAGCAGAACCAACAACCCCAGAATACGAAGCTGAAAAGAAACGTAAGCAAGATGAAGATACTGGAACTGCTCAACCATTGGATATGTAATGCCTCAATGGCATCGTAAGCAGATATCTGGCAAGAAAGGAGTATATTTTAAATATTCCTTTCTTGATTCTTTAAGAAAGCAAAATAAATCAAATGAAGAGTTTGAATTTATGCTTAATAATCTTACACTAGAAGAACTAATAGCCATGAAGCTAGAACTATCTGGTAAGATGCTAAACGGTAAGCTCTCTGGAATGACACTCTGGAGGGCTATGCCCTATATTGCGAGACAAGCAATGTTAAGATTTGCTATGTCAAACACTACTACCAAATATGACGCTTCTACCTTGTTGGGAATGACTTTTGAAGGCTATTTGGAAGCTTTAAGGAAGTATAATATAGAATAATACTATTTATGTTAAGGAATTTATTATGAGTATAACTCCACAACAAAAACATGTTATTGATTGTGTATTGTCAATATTTGAAACTGGTCGTATTCCAACCGCTGCTTCATACGGAACTTGCTCAATTCTAAATGATGGAGCGGGTATTTCATATGGAAAACATCAATGTACAGATAAAGCAGGTTCGTTAGACCTTGTTTGCAAGCGTTATATTGAATTAGGTGGACAACAAGCCGAGCCATTAAAACAATATATGAATTATCTTGCAACAAATGAATCTACTAAATTTAACAATATTACAGCAAATTATCCAGCTTGGTTGAATTCATTAATTAATCTTTTGAAATCTGCTGGTTCTGATGTTAAAATGCAACAAGCACAAGATGAAGTATTTGACAAAAACTACTGGCTCCCAGCAGTTAATCATGCAAACAATATTGGATTAAAAACTGCACTAGGTCATTTAATTGTGTACGATAGCACAATTCATTCTGGTCCCTCTGGTGTAACCATTATACGCAATCTATTCCCCCAGAAATCCCCAGCTAACGGTGGTGACGAAAAAGAATGGTGTTTGGCTTATATAAATGCAAGAAGAAATTGGCTTTTAAAAAATCCAAACCAATTAGTTCAAAAAACTATTTATAGAATGGATGCTTTGAAAGCCATTGCAGATTCTGGTAATTGGAACTTGAATATTCCTTTGATAGTTAGGGGAGTTAAGATATCATAATGAAAATAATAATTAAAGAATCTAAAGCAAAGAAAAAGCTTAAAGAATCAATAGTTTTGGATAATGTTCCCACATCTTTGTCTTCTGGGTTTGTTAAGACATCATTTTTAGCAGAATTGTTTAGATTTTTTCATTTAAGTTCCTTTTCTCTTCATAAATCAAAAGATACTTTTACCTTTAACCCCAGAGTTACAAAACGCCCATACGAGGACGATGAGAGCTTTGTAATCGAAGATGATTTTACGCCACGTATTTCATTGGCTACCTCAATAGAAGAGGCCACAGAGGCTCTGAACACGGGTAATCCCTCTGAATATTATTATGTCTACGCTAGTGACATAGAATCTAGAGAGGGTGATGAAATACCAGAATCTTCTCTAGTTTATTTACCAGTACAAATACAAAAATGCAAAGAAGACCTATCATCTGATGGTAATGAGTATGGACCAGAATTCAAAATGATAAAATATTTACAAAATAAGAATGTCTTGCCCAAAAGAAGAAGTAGAGAAACAATGACTAAATATATGAATAGAACAGATGCAATTGCCTATTCAAGCCCCAAGCAACTACCACCAGAGCATAAAGCCAAATTCCGTGCTTGTGTACCAGACGCTGGTGAGACAAACGAATATTGGTCTACTACTAATACCAAGATGTACTATCTTGGAACTCATATAACTAATTCTGGTATCGTAAAGCTTTCAGCGCATGGTAGAAGAATATTGCGAACAATAATGAAAGAAGAGGGATACGATATTCCTTAAAAAATCTCTTGACACTTGTAATGTATGTGTTAAGATTAATCCATCGTTGGGGTGTCGTTCAACGGTAGGACAGCGGACTTTGAATCCGCGAATAAAGGTTCGATTCCTTTCACCCCTACCATTTATAGTAAAACTAACTATTTATTCCAAAAGGAATAATGATTTTATGAAAATAACAAAAGAGTATTTAACAAATTTAATTAAAGAAGAACTAGGAACACTTCTAGAAAAAGAAGTGAGAACGCTAGATGCCATTCCGGGTCAAACTTTTAAAACCCATGAGATAAATAAAACAATGAAGCTAATTGCTTCAAAACAAAATATTGTTTCAAAAGGAAAGGCAAAGTTCAATGTTGGTGTAACAAAGAATAATGAATTGACTGATATGGTTAGAGTTTTTGATAACAAAGAACACGCAATTAATTTCTTTGAAAAGATTAAAAATATAAAAGATTTAAAACAGCTTAAAAACATATTTAGCAAAGAAGGTAAAGATGAGTCATAAAGCAGCACACAGTCATGGACGCCGCCGACGTAAATTAGGTTCAAAAAAGCGCCGTTCACGTAAACTTCGTAAATAAGTAATATTTAGCCTCCTGCTTACTATTTATACAGTAAGAGGAGGCTAAATTATGCAATATGTTATTGAAATTATAAAGTTTCCAAACGGAAGACAGATTATAAATGGAATGAAAAAAGATTCATTAGGCATAGAATATGGATGTATTAGTGATTTGGCTTCGGTACAACAAGCTGAACAAGTTATGAGAAAACGTTGGGATATTAAAGGTAATATTAAAATCGAGGAAAACGGAATCCTCATAGGAGTACTAAATGGCTGACCCTTATGCAACAGTATGTGTGTCGGGTGGATTTGACCCAATTCACAAAGGACACGTTAGGATGATTCTAGAAGCAGCGCAATTTGGCGATGTTGTAGTAATTGCAAATTCAGACGAATGGCTTCTTCGTAAGAAGGGCAAATTCTTCATGACTTGGGAAGAAAGAGCGGAAATTCTTGGTGCAATTAAAGGCGTTGTAAAGGTAGTAAAGGCAAAAGATGATGATGGAACCGTTTGTCAAACTTTGAGAGAAGTTAAGCCAACTTATTTTGCTAATGGTGGAGATAGAAAAGATTATAACACCCCAGAAGGCGATGTTTGCAAGGAACTAGGAATTACTCTTCTTTGGGGAATCGGAGGAGACAAGATTCAGTCTTCTTCTTGGTTACTAGAAAAAAACAAAGAGTAACAAATGAACGCTAATTGGACTAAAAAAACAAATGATGATGATATCTTACAACAAGTAAGTAAAGAGTTTTCTGGTCTTGGTTACGAAATAGAATTTTATGTTAAATCAGATGATGGTGGAAGACACATCGAGGCAAGAGTAAATGGAGAACAAAATGGTTCAACATTTAGAAAGATTTTGCCTTTAAACTATAATGGTTGGCGAACCGTGGTTGTAACCATAAAATAATCGTCAAATCATTAGTAAAAAACTTCTTGACATTCTAGATATAGATGTTAAGATAAAGAGGTTCAAGGAAAGGTGACCGAGTGGTTTATGGTAGCGGTCTTGAAAACCGTCGTTGGATAGTATCCAACCGTGAGTTCAAATCTCACCCTTTCCGCCACTTTATGTTAATTGTAAACGGAGAAATAAAATGATTAGTGTTATTCTCATGTTCCTTATGGGATGTGGTTCTGATAAGTCCGATACAGCAGATACTGCTGCTTGATTTAATTTTTTAACAAAGGAAATATAAAATGCTTACACTTATTCTTGCCGCTCTTGTTGCTTGCTCACCAGCAGAAAAGCCAGCAGAGGCACCAGTTGCAGCACCCGTCGCTGCACCAGCAGTTGAGACTGCAACCGTTGCTGCTCCAGCCGCTGAAACTACTGCTGTCCCAACTACAGAGGCAACCGCAGGTGCTGCACCAGCAACTGTAGTCCCAGCTACACCAGCCGCAACTACTACTAGCGCAAAGTAATATAGTAGATTAAGATTCCTATTGCTCCCCACGGCTCCCAACCGTGCAATCTGTGAAAGTCAGATGGTCAATAGGAATTTTTTTATTTAAAAAGGAGTAAAATGCGTACCGAAACTCGTCGCGACCGATATAACGAGAAGATTGCCAATGGTCTTGTTAAGAATTTCCCAATCTCTCTATGTGCTATCAATTTTCAATGTGATGAAAACCTAGCTTATCTAATTCGCACCGCTGCTTGTTTTGGTTCAGAGAACCTACACGTTATTGGTTCTCTTCCAGATTATGAAGAACTGCGTAGAAAGTCTGGTACTCTTAATCATTATGTAAATATGCATCAATATTCTACGCCTTCACAGTTTCTTGATTATGCACGCCAGACTAAAATGAAGGTTATTGCAGCGGAGCTTGATAATGAAGCTAAAAACATTCATTCTTATGATTTTGTTAATGCTATTAATCTATATGGACATATTTGTATTGTAGTTGGCAATGAAACAACAGGTGTCCCAACAGAAATTCTTGCTAATAGTGAAAAAATCTTTATTCCCATGCCCGGTGCTGGATTCTGTCTAAATACTAGTCAAACTGCTAATATTATGATGTTTGAAGCCGTTCGACAGATTGAAGAAGCCCAGCGTAAAGCCTCTCAAAAGTTTGCCACAGCCGTCTTCCATGATTAAGAACTACTTACATAGCCAAAGGAGGAACAGGCATGTTATTATTTCTACTTTTTGCTTGCATTCAGCAAGTGAAAAACGAGACTATAGACACAGGAGAATGTGAACTTTCGGTAGTACAATACGCATCTGGATTGTCAGAAAAACAAACAGAGGTAGCAGAAACTATCGAATCACAACTTGGTGAGATGGAAGTACCAGATAACATTATCGCTGCTGCAATAGTGAACGCTGTTGCTGAAAGTGGTTTAAATCCAACGGCAGTAGGCGACAAAGGCAAGGCAATAGGTGCTTTTCAATTACATAAAAATGGTCTTGGTCACAATCTAACTGTAGAAAATAGATTTAATGTTGTTACGAATACAAATATTGTTGGAATTCAAATACTTCGTAACGACACATTATTTGAACTAGACCATGAAGAGGCTTCAATCCCAGAGTTGGCCGCAGCTTTTGCAGAACAAATTATGAAACCTTCTAATATAGAAGAACAAAAATTGCATAGAGCTAAAATAGCAACAAAAATATTCCCTAAAAGACTTTAAAGCATTGACAGTCATTTATTTACGGATTACTATTTACTTGTAATCAGAGAGATAAATGGCTAAAAAAACTTACGTCCTAGATACAAGTGCATTAATTACAGATACTGACTGTGTAAATGGATATGGTAACAATGATATTCTTATTCCAATTAAAGTATTAGAAGAATTAGATAAGCATAAAAAACGCCAAGATTTAGTCGGAGCGAGTGCAAGAACTGTTATTCGGTTTTTGGACTCGCTTCGCACTAAAGGTTCGCTTTATGATGGTGTTAGACTTGGCAAGGGAAAAGGTATTCTTAAGGTAAAAGGATACAATCCAAATATGGAATTCCCACCAGAGCTAGATTTAGAAGTACCAGACCACCAAATTCTTGCTGTAGCATTGAGCGAAAAGACAGAATCTAGAAAAGTTATCGTTGTTTCCAACGATATTAACATGAGAGTTGTTTGTGATTCTATTGGTATGGAGTCAGAAGATTGTAACCCAGAAAAAGTAGTAGAGTCTGGTTCAAGCTTGTTTCATGGATTTAAAGATATTGTAGTTGATGATGAATTTATTGATAGATTCTATGCCAACGAGAGAATGGAATTACCAGAACAAAAAGAGAAGCTATTTTCAAATCAGTACTTAATGCTTATTTCTTCATATGATAATAAGAAAACAGCACTAGCAAAATATATTGGACCAAATCAACCATTAGCAAGATTGGCAAACCTTGGTAAAAAAGGCGTCTTTAACATTAAGCCAAGAAACAAAGAACAAAACTTTGCTCTTGATTTGCTTATGAATACAGACATTCCACTTGTTTCAATTGTAGGTAAGGCTGGCTGTGGTAAAACAATGCTTGCTATTGCTGCTGGGTTGGAGCAAACAATCGGAGTAGATAGCAAATACTCTCGTCTAATTGTATCTCGCCCAGTTCAACCAATGGGTAAGGACATTGGTTTCCTTCCCGGTACTCTAGAAGAGAAAATGTCTCCTTGGCTTCGTCCAATTCAAGACAACTTGCAATTCTTGATGGGCAATGATAAGGTAACACTTGAAATGTATATGCAAAAGGGTGTTATCGAAATCGAAGCTATTACATATATTCGTGGACGCTCAATAGCCAACGCCTACATCATTATAGACGAGGCACAGAACTTATCCATGCATGAGATTAAAACCATCATCACTCGCGTTGGAGAGGGTTCTAAAGTGGTTCTAACGGGCGACATAGAACAGATTGATAATGTATACGTTGACGAGACTACAAACGGTCTTACATACGTTGCAGAGAAGTTTAAACCATATGATTTAGCTGGTCACGTAACCCTCATGAACGGTGAACGTTCTCGCGTAGCAACATTAGCATCAAAAATTCTATAAGAGGTTAAAATGTCAGACAATGTATTAGAGAATGTAGTTGAATCTGAAACCCCAATGAAAGAATGGCTCGTCCAATATGTAGGGGAAAAGTTCAATCCAGAAAGTAGAGAAGTTACAGTACAAATGATAGTAAATGCTATGGCAGATGAGTTTCCAGACTTTGTTTTAGCAGTTGCACAAGAAAACTTCATTCGTGGTTATCAACAAGCATTACATGATGTTGATTATGGACCATTAAAAAATGGTATTACAAATGAGCAAACAGTCAATAATTGATTATATAAAAGAAAATACGGAAAAATCAAAGAAAAATATGAAAGAATATAAATTTATTAATGGGATAGATGTTTTTGTTAAAGATGAGCTTCCACACGATGTTAATTTGGTAAATATTTTGAATAGATTAAAGAA
>JACCDO010728960.1_pt1 | contig 16150 bp, 12 predicted proteins | sample 7446101 | NCBI WGS metagenome assembly JACCDO01 (sample SAMN15323440, study PRJNA562643) | freshwater metagenome | isolation source: river surface water | place: USA:Blue River Watershed | collected 2017-08-16
AAACCTACTTCAGACTAAGATTGTTGTTTTTGGGGGTCACTGCCATTCTTGTGTTGTTATTCCTAGGTTGGCATGCCCTACAAATCCCCTTGTTTTTCTTTGCATTTTGTTGTTTATGGACAGCAAAAGCGCAATTTCAAGTTCGATTGTTTAAATGAGATATATGATGATAAAGTTGATTGGTAATTATATTTTTATTCTTTCAATATCTTCGTTTATATTGATGCCCAGCGTATATGCACAAAGCAAAGAGATTGAAATCGATCTAGAGCCATCTTGGCGTTCTGTATCATGGGATTCACAAATCCGTTTAAGCAGTTCTTATACGCAGTATTTGAGAACACATCAAGAAGAAGAGGAAGAAGAAGATTTAGAGGATATTGAGGAAGTTGTCGATGAGAATGTAAAATTTGAAGGGAAACTCACCAAAGATACTTGTATTTCTCATCACTGGAACAAACAAGTATATGGTTTTTTAAGAAATTGTCCTACATTACAATCAAACCAAAGGATGAAAACAAGACCTGATCGGAATTATGGGACACCAGAGATGCTCAAAGCCATTACTGATGCTGTGAATTTGGTGCATGAAGCATTTCCCAATACCCCACCATTGATTGTAGGCGATCTCTCTAGAGCCAATGGCGGTCATTTCCCACCACATCGTTCACATCAGACGGGAAGAGATGCTGATATCGGTTATTATGTCAAAAACATGACACCTTCAACTTTGGTGAAGGTGAATGCCAGAACATTAGATGTTGCGAGAACATGGACATTTATTCATAGTCTACTCAGTAAGAATCAAGTGATCTATCTCTTTATCGATTATGGGCTACAACCCCCATTGTATAAGTATGCCAAAGATGTGGTAGGTGTACCAGAACATCTTCTTAGAAAATATTTTGCATATCCAAGAGGGAGACGGGCAAAGGGTGGGATTATTCAGCATTTGAGGGGACATGCCAATCATATTCATGCGAGATTCTTTGCACCTCAAACTACAGCTGCAACCACAGCATATCTCAAAGAATATGGCAATAAACATTTAAGTCCTATGCCTGTATACCATACGATCAAGAGGGGAGAAACCATTGCCAAAATCGCAAGAGCATATCGTATTCCTTGGCATAAAATCAAAGAGATGAATCGTTTAACAGAATCTAAGTTTAAGAGATTGAGCACTGGAAGTAGATTAATTGTGGGATATCGAGCGCCAAGTATTCCTTAGGGTGAAGGGCATAATAAAATTTGATTTTTGTCTTTGAATTATTCTAAAATCCTAAGAACGTTTTAAAAAAAGAGTGTATGAAATGTCATGTATTATCATTGCAGAAGATGATCAAATGGTCCAAAGAATATTGGTGAAGATGATCAAGAGATCGAATTATGCTGGGGAAGTGAAAGCTGGGAATGATGCAAATGAAGCCTTGAAGTTATGTCAAGAGAGTGTAGATGAAGGCATCGATTTAATTCTGGTAGATACAGGTTTGTATCCTCAAGGGGATCAAGCATTTTTTGATGCCATTCGTTTGATTACTGCAAATACACCCATCGTTGTTTCTAGTGGCTATGGAGAAGATATTATTAGAACTACAAATTATTTTGGTGCCAAGCCCATCAGTGCTGTGTTATCTAAGCCATTTGGGATGGCTGAAGTCAAAGAACTCTTGGAAAGATTCCAACTTTGTTAGAAATGACGGGTTTATTTTGGGGTTTACTATTGCATTTGACTTTGATTGAATTATATTTGATCTCTATTTGAAATGAAAGTTTAGAAATTTTGTTATCAATCCCTTACATATAAAACAAGGAATAGGAAATGTCAGCGAAAGAATTGCTTTTGACAAAGCATAAAGTCAGCAAACCGCCACTGTATAAAGTGATCATGCATAATGATGATTTCTCAACTAAAGATTTTGTGATTGCTGTATTAATGAGGTTTTTTGGGCATAGTTTAAGTAAAGCTACTTTTATTACCAATGAAATCCATCATAAAGGGATGGCGATTGCTGGTGTATACCCTTTGGATATTGCACAAACCAAAGTCGCCCAAGTAGAGACAGTGGCTATGCAACAAGAGATGCCTTTACAACTTTCCATAGAACCAGAATCAAAAGAGGAATAAACAATGTCCAAGTTGAGCAAAAATGTAGAGATTAGCGTTTCTTTTGCGCAGGAATATGCGATGATCCATGAACAAGAAATCGCTGGCACGGAACATTTATTTTTGGGTCTACTCCATGATAGACAAACAGAAAACCTATTAAAAACAGCAGATATTGATGTCAAAAATCTAATTGAAGAAGTAGAAACTTTTATTGTTGAGAATATCCCATCCACAGAAAAATCTTATCAATCTGTATCTCTTTCCATCGGCTGTCATCAAGTATTGGAATATGCCAAAATACATGCAGATTCTTCTGGGATTGCCGAAGTAGAAGGGATTCATATTCTGATTGCATTTTTTGGGTTAGAGGATTGTTATAGCGTTTATCTCATGGAAAATGCAGGCATTAATAAGATGATGTTGATGAAGCTTGCATTGCATTATACCAATAAAAGACAAGCTGATCAATTTTGGGCAGAAGATGATGAAGATGAGATCGATGAGGATGATTATGCTGTCAGGAGAAGAGAAGAAGAAGAAGGTGAAGAAGAAGATGAAGGGGCATCTGGGAAAAATAATTTTAAAAAATTTGTGACTGATTTAAATGAACTTGCCAGCCAAGGCAAAATAGACCCAATGATTGGTAGACAAGAAGAATTAAATCGATGTATTCATGTTTTATGCAGAAGAAGAAAGAATAATCCAGTTTTTGTGGGTGAAGCGGGTGTAGGTAAAACAGCCATAGTTGAAGGTTTAGCTTTGGCCATTGTCGCTGGTAAAGTCCCTGATCAACTCAAGGACACCACGATCTATTCTTTGGATGTTGGTGCGTTAATCGCTGGTACAAGGTATAGGGGGGATTTTGAAGAGAGAATGAAGGTGGTATTAAGTCAACTCAAGAAGAAAACAAATGTCATTCTATTTATAGATGAAATTCATACAATTGTAGGGGCTGGATCTGTGAGTGGAGGCACATTAGATGCATCTTCCATTCTCAAGCCTTTGTTGGCCAGAGGTGAATTAAAATGTATAGGTGCCACAACTTGGAAAGAGTATAGAAGTGCATTTGAAAAGGATTTGGCTTTTGCCAGAAGATTCCAAAAGATCGATGTTTTAGAGCCTAGTCTTGAGGATTGTAAAGCGATCTTAAAGGGATTGAAGGCGAGTTATGAAGCATTTCACCAAGTCACTTATACAGATGAAGCCATAGATGAAGCTGCGATTTTATCAAGCAAATATCTACATGATCGACACATGCCAGATAAATCCATTGATCTCATCGATGAAGCTGGGGCAAATGCAAAATTAGCCCATCTCAAAGAAGTAGGGAAAACACAAATCGAAGAAACCATCGCCAAAATGGCAAATATTCCTACCAAAGAAGTGAATACAGATGATAGAACACAGCTCAAGAATTTGGAAAGCGATCTAAAAACTGTGGTATTTGGACAAAATGAAGCTGTAGAGCAACTCTCAAGTGCGATTAAGCTTTCTAGAGCTGGTTTGGGCAACAATGATCAACCCATGGGTGTATTTATGTTTACTGGACCTACAGGTGTGGGGAAGACAGAAATCGCCAAGCAACTCGCCAAAACATTGGGTTTATCACTGATTCGATTTGATATGTCTGAATATATGGAAAAGCATACAGTAAGTCGATTGATTGGTGCGCCCCCAGGGTATGTGGGTTATGATCAAGCGGGTTTACTGACAGATGCGATTTCTAAAAAGCCCCATTCTGTGCTCTTATTAGATGAGATCGAAAAAGCACATCCTGATATCTATAATATTTTATTACAAGTGATGGATCATGCTTCTTTGACAGACAATAACGGTAAAAAATCTTATTTTAGAAATGTGGTTTTAATCATGACTTCAAATGTAGGTGCTTCAGATGCACAGAAATTAAAAGCTGGGTTTAATTCTCAAGATACACCCAAATTTGGGGATGATGAAGAAGCATATAAGCGTACATTTAGTCCAGAATTTAGAAATAGAATCCATGCCAGAATTCGATTTAAATCATTGTCATTTGACACAAGCAAGTTGGTTGCTCAAAAGATGATGAATGAGCTTAAAGTTCAACTCTTGGAGAGAAAGATCGAAGTGAAGTATAGCAGTAAAGCATTAGATCTAGTAGCGAAATTGGGTTATGATCCATTATTTGGTGCTAGACCCATGGCGCGTATCATTAGGGATTTGATCAAGAGACCTTTGGCAGATGAGTTATTATTTGGGCAATTGGCGCAAGGGGGACAACTCTTGGTGGATGCGGATGATGTGGAGAAGAAATTTAAATTTATGTTTAATGAAGAAGCCCAAAAGCATGAACATTGGGGGATTTCTATAGAGAAAGTTTGATGAGGATGGTAAATCTCACATGAGATTAGATGATGTACAGGTTTGTAAATCATTTGGAACATCGAAAATATGAAATGAAACAAGAAGTGATTTCAATTTTCAATGACAAACAACAAAGATACAATCAAAAGTTAATCAATTTAGTTTTATCAAACTTCGGTAAAAAACCTAAGTTTTATAAAAATCAAGAATGGTACATTATACTCCAAAACTTAGGGAATATTTCAGATTGATATATATGATCAAAATATGATTTTTAAATCATTCTTTTCCTCTTCAACATCAAAATCCCAATCCAAATTAAACACAATAACTCAGGAATCGCTTGATTTTGCTGACAAACAGATGTTGTATAAGCAACAGTTTGTTTTTCATTTAATTCAACAGCTTGATCGATGGAAGGTCTTGGAGTAGAGGGGTTTAAAGTACTAAAATCATGATCATTCATCTGATTAATCTTCATATCCAATGGTTGTGCAACACTAGCATCAGTTTGTGGCAATGGTTGAATATTCATATCTGATTGTTGAATATTTTCTTGATTTCCCATATCCGCTCTTGAATCATTAGGGTTAGGATTAATCGCCATATCTCTTTGACTGACAGCAGGATTCATATCCATATTTGGCATCAAGATCGCCTCACAATAAGCAAAATCACCATTTTGAATACAAAGTTCATGAGAAGAACAATTTTCCACAACATTAATCGCACCATTTTGATCACATTCACCTACCATGCCATTATCTAAACAACTTCTAACACCTGATCTAATCGTATTTCCACTTACACATTGTTCTGTCACACATGTAGGATAGTTATTGATCATTCTACAGACAGAGTTACCTTCACATTCTTCAGCACTAGCGACATTACCATTTTCACATCTCGCTACAAAACGATCATCAATACAAACATTTAAGATATCAATTCGGTTTCTATCGTAAACAGGAGGACATTCTGGTTTGGGGGGAGCACATCTTGCTTCTCCAGATTGCATAGAGCAAATTTGACCTAATGGACAAGTTAAAATATCTACACTTGCATCAGCATGACATGCGAATTTTTCTCCAACAAAAAATGAACATCTCACTGTTTCAAATGGAATTTGATTAGGTCCCGATACGCAAAATGCACTTACACACTGAGCATCTGTTGTCGCACGTCCTGCAGTTGAGCAATAAGCTGCAAATGCTCCACAATCACCAACACCAGCCAACAAACCATCAATACAATCAACAATATGTGTATCATCTGTGCAAACCTTAGCCGTACCGTTTCTTGGACATTCTGCAATCCCACATCTTGGTGTAGGGTCAGCTAAACAGTTTTGACCAAATGCTGCACAATCGCCTTCATTACAGTTTGCATCTATAATGACTGTGCCATTACATCTAGGTTCACATTGACGAGCAGGTTGATTAATCGCACCAGATCTAAAAAATGGAGTTCTTTGATTTGCCCCATCTAAATTCAGTTCCATATGGATATGATCAATATGAGGAATTGGACCTTGATATGGAGAAACTTTAGAGCCAGCAGGTCTAGATCCACTCCAAGAAGTTCTATCCCATGCAATATATTGAATACCAATAGATGCGGCATTCATAATCAACCAATTTGCAACAGCATCTCCAGCTGTATTATCAGCATCTCCATTAACCATAGGAATCATCAAATCAATGGCTCTACCTATGCTATGAACACTTAATTTTGAAGTATTTCCCGTGTTTTGCCTACAACATTCAAATCCACCAGCGCTAGAAATTTGAGGGAAAGCTTGCCTAATATATCTTGCAAAAGCTAAAGTGCCAGGTAAACCAGCTGAACAAGCTGGATGATGACAACTACACTCCCAAGGATTACTGCTATCACAATAGCCCCCATCTGCAATGGTTGGAGATCCTTGAGATGCAACCATTTGAGTATCTGCAATTCTCATTACATCAGGTGGAGGTACCCAAGGTCCTGCAATAGCAATACCTTGTGAAAGAGTTTGTAATTCAATCGTTGCACTTTGAGATGATTCTTGATTTTTATGGAGATCATGATGGTGTTCTTCATCATGATTTTCATTGATATTGTTTTGACACTGAAACAATAAAAAACTAAATAATAGATATAAAATACGCATTTGAAAGTCCTGCACTTGAATAAATTTTGAAAAGTTTTATTGATAAATTTTCTTATATTTTAATATGATATTTTAGCTTTTGATGAATAACAATGATTTTATAAAAAACTTGATCAATCAATATTTATTGACAAATTATACGCCACTTTTGTGCAAATAATTTTGATGAAAAAGGTGAAATACGATGATGCCAACTGATCATAAATTCATCTTGGTCTTTGATAGCAATATGGCTTACTCCATTATCTGAGTCCATTGTAATTTGAATAGGAGCAATTCGTTCTTGTCCATTACGATCAATTTCACCTAACCAAATATTACTAGTATCACCCTTAGTTTGCCAAGTATAATATAAAAAGTTCCCCATAACTGCTGCACTTGGAGATGTATGTTGATCTTGTGATTGTAAAGTGATTTGTGGCAGTAAAATTTCTAGATTTTGATCGAGTTTGATCAATGAAATTTTTTGTTCCTCGTTGATAAATACAACAAAATAATCTGATTCTATTATTTGTAATACTGGTGATTGTCCTATCCCAATTTGCTTGACTGCCTTGTTCAAATTACCTTGTAAATCCAATCCCAATACTTTTAGCTCTTGAATATCACGATTGCTCTGATAAAAAGCAACAACAATACCTGCTGTGCCTTGAATTACATTTAAATCATAAGTAGGTAATATTAAACCAACCTTTTCAACACTTTCAAATTGACTAAAATCAAGACTTAAACGATCAACATTTAATTGATGACTATCTGAAGTCCAAATGATCCCATAATCATTACCTAGTGCCACAATTTTTAGATTTTGAATACCATTTAATATTTCTAATTTCGTCGCTATTAAATTAAGATTTTGATCAAATTTTTTGAAAATCACTTGATCATTGGAAATCGAAGCTGTGATAATTGAAGTTCCAATTACTTTCACATCTTGTGGTAAACCATCACTAATTGATGTGGCAAGATCGATTTGATGATTTTGATTGATTGTTGATAAAAATGTGGTTTCAATCACACTTGTAAAGTTTACAAAATTAATTTCACCAAAATAAGCAAGATAGTTTTGTTGATGAAATAAAAGATGAGATAGACCTAATTCTAGCATTCCACTACTCAGTGGAAGATTTTGACTTTCAGACATCCATTCACAATCTAAAGGAATATAGATATCCTCAATCAAAGAAATTTGCATATCAGATACAGGCGTATAAATATCATTTTTTTGAATATCGTGAGTATTCATATCCATAGAGATTGTTTGAATGCTCATATCGATATCTTTTTGATTTGTACAGCCCATCATACTAGGCATTAGGGCATTACAACTTCTCCAAACACCACCAATACATAGAGCTTCTCCCATACCACATATAGAACTACAAGGCTTTTTTTCCCCATCTACACATTGATTTTCAAAACATTCTCCTGAAACACAACGTCCATTAGGGCAATCCATATTGCTTGAACATTGATAGCTCATTAAGCTACATAAACCTTGTCTACAATATCCATAAACACAGTCTTGATTTGATTGACAATTATGTAGCATTTTTGTTGTAGTAATCTTTGTACTTTCGCAAGATGATATCAAAAAAAGAATCAAAAGTTTAATTATATTCCTAAAGGTCATATTCTTCTCATCATATTGGTAAAAATGTTTGACATAGATCATCTTAAATCGATCTTTTGCTAGTATAATAGTATTGCCACTTTATAAGATCAAGCTTGCTGTTCAACTCTAGGAGAGAAAGATAGAGTTAAAGTATAGCAGTAAGGGATTTGATCAAGAGACCTTTGGCAGATGAGTTATTATTTGGGCAATTGGCGCAAGGTGGACAACTCTTGGTGGATGCGGATGATGTGGAGAAGAAATTTAAATTTATGTTTAATGAAGAAGCCCAAAAGCATGAACATTGGGGGATTTCTATAGAGAAATCATGAATTCTTAGGTAGTTTAGGTGGCAACCGGGGGGGTAATCCCTTGGGTTTATCATAATGAGTACTATGATTGGGTTTATTAAGATGGTGATTGAGTGAAAGTAGATCGGATTTTTCTTGAATAAAAGCCAACTGTTGATTGAGTTGATTCTTGATTTGATCGGGTCTAGATGGCATGGGTGTCAATTGATTCTTCTTATTCACATCTTCATCCAACTCTGGAATATCCAACAATGGATCATCGGTAGTGGGGTGTTGGGAGAGATATTGACCCGGGAGTTGCACTGGGATCTTGGGGAGTTGTACGGGTTGATTTCTTAAATTTGGGTTTTTAAATTCAGTGCTACTGGTAGAGAGATTGATTTGGGGGTTTTCTTGACGTGGCAGTGAGAGCGATTGTATGGGTGTAGAATCTTCTTTGATTCTTTGAAGTTGTTGATTGCTTTGGATGACTTGGCTTGGGTTTTTTCTTTGGGCGAGGGATACCAATTGATTTTTGGCTTGTTCGCTTGTGGTTGTGGTTGATAAAGGTTGATAGATGCTGAGTTCTAGTTGGGATAAGACAAAAGGTAAAAGGGCAGTGCCAGTATCAAATACTTCTTTGGAAAGTTCTAATTGATCGAGGAGTGCTGGGGTATGCTTATGATTTTGATCACCTAATAATTCGGGTTTAATCAAATACCCAGAGAGTATGTATTTTTTAGGTGCCAGTAGACTGCCTTTGTGATCAAAAGCATCTGTGAGTTTAATGCTAAAATAATTAGGACCAAATTCTTTTTGTATGGGTTCAACTTCTGCATCTTCCACCCATAATCCATCTTGTACATTTTCCATCATTTCAGCTTTTGCATACTGACCAGGGAGAATATAAAAATTGCTTAACTGTGGTTTAATGCCATACACAGTCCACTCGGCACACAAAGGATCAATGCTAAATGGTGCTTCTAATCTACCTCGATGTAGCATCACAAATGAAGCTCGACCTTGACCCAAATCATCAAATGCAGAAGACAGAATCATACCATTTGATCCGAGTTCATGGGTAAGGGTGATATGGGGAGAAGTGATTTGTTGGCCGAGCAATACATTCTTGGGGGATAATACTTGTAATAATCTACTTCTTAAAATCTTCTCTACAACCCGAGGATGCAAGATCACGGCACGCATCCCGATTTCTACTTGTTTGGCAACATTTAAATCCAATCGATTTCTGAGGAGTGTTGCCCCTTGCATGGCCCAAGGTAACCAAGAACTCGGTGCATACATCACTTGTTTCTCATCTCTATGGAAATGATTGAGTGCAATATGTTGTTTGAGAGATAGATGGGTATCAGCGATTGCGCCAGATTGATTACCAACCACACGATGTTGTAGGGTGTAGTAGATTTGTCCTTCTAGTTTTTTGAGCGTATGTGTTGCGCGTTCGGCTTCATGCCAAGTATTATCGGATAAAGCATAGGCGATTCTTTGTAATCGATAGGTATCATTGAGTTGATCGATCAAAGATGAATCTAGGGTATTAGGGGCATCTACCAAAGCTGAAGGGGAATCGGGTTTATAGATGGTACCTGTTTGAATTTGAGGCAAGCGGTTTTTGAGATCATAAAAAGCTTGTTCCCAAAGTTGAGGTTCTAAGGGCAAGCGATTCCATACGATATGACCATAGTGGAAGAGTCTAAGATAGAATTCACCATGGATTTGGCTAAAGGGTTCTATATTTTTGCCATCGAGCTTAAACCCAGCGATCTTCTTGTATTTTAAGCAAACTTCTACCCCTTGTATTCTTAGCCTAACCTTTTGCAAAAATCGGCTTACCTCTTCAAGCCACTTTTGACGAGCTTTTAGAATTTCAGCTTCAAATGGGAGATGTGGTAGATTATTGTTCATCATGCAAATGGGTATTTCTAAGCTAAAACGGATGAAGTGAAACAAATGCTTTTTATAGTATAATTTGCATTTAGTAAAGAATACAATCCACAGTCATAAACATTCAGGATTTAAAAATCAAATATCCTATTGAAATTACTCATTAAAATACGAATTAGCCTCTACAAAAACGCACATATTCAAAATCGACAGGTTGTCCTTCAATACCTCTTGATGGTGCTGCAATCCAAGGTGCAAATTCTCCGGCTTTGGTATATGCCTTGTCCATAAGACTTTTGACATATACTTTGTCAGCAGCACTAGGCAACCATTGATCTTTTTTGGCTTCATATTCAGCTTGGCTGATCATATCACCTTGGGGGTTAAATAACAAACCTGCATAAATCCCTTGAGTTCTATGGAATCTCTTATTGGGTAAAGTCAATCTAAAATCAGAACCGATTTCTTCCAAAGTGCGGTTCCAACTTCTTACCACTTTATCACAATCATTGACATAAGCATCTCTTAATACTTCATTCATCGCTCTTCTGAGAGGGATTTCTTCTGTTTTTAAGGTATCACCTACTGGGGTTGGCAATGCATAGTATTGATCAAGTGCTGTGTGTTCTTGATAGCTCTCTTCGCGATCTCTGCCTTTGAGACCAGCGCCAAAGAAAGTTGCGGAGTTGGATGAATCTTCGCCACCGAATAGATCTAGACTGCAAGAGTACCAGAAATTCACATATCTTTGAATGATTTCCAAGGGAATCAAGCCGAGTTTTCTGGGATCTTCGCCGTTTTTGGTCATTTCAGCTGTTTTTTGAATAATTCTTTGAATCCCTGTTTGTCCCACAAACATGTGATGTGCTTCTTCAGTCAGCATAAAATTAGTGGTTCTTGCCAAAGGTTCAAAAGCTGATTCAGAAAGGGATCTTAATTGGTATTTACCGTCTCTGTCTGTGAATGTGGTAAAGCAGAAAAAAGATAACCAATCTTCGATGGGTTCATTAAAAGTATTGAGGATTCTAGGACTATCTGCGTTCCCAGATCTTCTTTCCAACAAAGCTTCTGCTTCTTCTCTACCATCTTTACCAAAATAAGCATGAAGGAGATAAACCATAGCCCAAAGATGTCTACCTTCTTCTACATTGACTTGAAAAAGATTTCTGAGATCATAAAGGCTTGGACAGCATTTGCCGAGTAAGCGTTGTTGTTCTACGCTTGCAGGTTCTGTATCGCCTTGGGTCACAATAATTCTCTTCAAGGCATTGCGATAATCACCAGGGACTTGTTGCCAAACATCTTCACCCATGTGATCGCCAAAATGGATTTTCTTATTGGATTCTGTAGGAGTAAGGAAAATCCCCCAGCGATATTCAGGCATTTTTACATAATCAAAATGTGCCCAACCATCTTTATCAACAGAGATTGCAGTGCGTAGATACACATCATCATTTTGAAAGCCTTCTGGCCCCATTTCATTCCACCATGCTTGGTAATTGGGCAACCATGCTTCTAGGGCTCTTTGAAGTTTTTTATCATCATTGAGATTGACATTATTGGGGATTTTGGATTGGTAATCTATGGACATTTTTGATCCTTTTTAAAGAAGAGTATTAGGTTCTATCGTAGTTAAACTTGGGACGAGTAGGGGCACCAAAGGATTTGAGGGCACCTTGTTCACCCACTGCATTTGGTCTTTGGAAAATCCAATTTTGCCAAGCACTTAATCTACCAAAAATCTTGGTTTCCATGGTTTCTGGTCCCACAAAGCGTAGATTTGCTTCCATACCTGTCAATGAATCTGGAGAGAATGAAGATCTCTCTTCAATGGCAACGCGAATTTCATCTTCCCAATCGATATCATCGGGTGTAAAAGTCACCAAACCAGCTTCATTGCTTTGTTCAGTATCTAATGTTTGACCAATCAAAGATTTGGCATTTTCATAAGAAGCGGGTTCGCCATAGAATCTTGCTTGTAGGCGATTTAAGCCATTACCCATGGGATAGGTCCCAAAATTCAAAGGACTTAGCGCCAAAGATACACCGTCTTGATCAAGCATAAATGATCGATCTGCAATGCTGACAAATTCAAATAGGGTGCCAACAAATGCGCTTTGTGCATTGATCAGTGTAAATAGGGTCTTGGAGGATACATCTATTTTTTTGAAGATACGGTGGATATAGTGAAGGACTCTCTTGATATACCAATGATCTTGGTTCTTGAGCAAAACTTCATCTGTTTTTTGCACAACATCGATATCACCTTTGGATGTAAAGCAAATGGTATTGATATCGAGGTGATTAAATCTAAGGTGATAAATGATATCTTCGATGGATCTAAAGAGATCAAAAATCCACCAATCTGTGCCCAAGGCAAAGAGTTCTTCCACATTTGAAGGACCAGCATCTTTTGGCACATTGATCTCTATGTTTGCAGTTCTTCTCCCATAGTTTAAATGCAGGGTAACATAGCGATATTCTCGACCAGCTTCAGTAATCTTGGCATCAAGTGCTTTCCAGTAGATGCCTTGAGCTGAAGGAGAATGCACTTGTTTGCTAAGGTTTTGAGCATGTTCAGCGATTTTTTCATTGAATTGGGATAAACGATAAGTAGCATCTACCAAACGCCAATCCACAGCTCTCTTGCCTCTTACACCTTCAGCCACAGTTGAGAAATAATCAGCGATATCTCTTCTTACTTTTCTCTTATCAACAACTCGGGTCAATCCCCCAGTCCCAGGCAATACGCCTAGGAGAGGGACTTCTGGCAAAGATACAGCGCTGGCACGATCATCTACCAATACGATTTCATCACAAGCAATTGCTAATTCATAACCACCACCACTGGCCACACCATTTAAAGCAGCCAAGAATTTAGGACCACCCAAAGCACTGATTTCTTCCATGTATAAACGGGTTTCATTGGTGAACTTACAGAAATTCACCTTAAATGCATGAGGAGATGATGCCAACATCTTAATATTAGCCCCCGCACAAAATACCTTATCCTTTGCACTGGTCACAACCACACATTTGACTTCAGGATGCTCAAAATGAATTCGATTCAATGCATCTGCAAGTTCTATATCTACAAAAATATCATAGCTATTGAGCTTGAGAGGATAATCTTTGCCTTCTTGCTCTTCTTGAATATCCATCGCAAGTGTTGCGATCTCTCCATTAAAACTCAGCTTCCAATGCTGATAATTTTGGGGTTGACTCTCAAAGGTTTGTACTTTCATGCATTTGCCTTTTTTTTAGGTTCAATTTTTAATGACACATACAGCGAAGTGCTGTTTTTTTAAGAGATTAAAACGATCATCATCTTGTGGCAAGAGAAAAAATATTTTTAGCATTTTTTTGCATATTTTTTTGTTTTATTGAATTATATTTCATATTTTAAGATCTAGTATGGATTTTGCCTAAAGAGTGAGGTGTGGATGAGTGAAAAACGAGAAAGCATGGATCGTTTGCTATTGAGGGGGATAGGCAATAAGTTAAAAGCATTGAGAAAGCAAAGGTCAATGAGTTTAGATAAGCTTTCTCGATTGGCGGATGTATCGATGAGATATGTATTACAAGTGGAGCAGGGGCAAGCGAATTTAAGTGTGCTTAAGCTTTTGCATTTGGCGCAAGCGTTGGATGTGGATGTGAAGGTATTTTTTGAGGATCAACTGGATTTGTGTTCTGTGTTACACAAGAAGAAAATGCTTTCTTTTTTGGGTGTGCGGGGGGCTGGTAAGTCTAGTATTGGTAATGCATTGGTATTGATGTTGAATCAGGTGCAAAGCGATGTGCATTGGGAGTTGGTGGAGTTGGATCGTTGTATTGAGCGTAAAGCGGGTTTATATTTGGGTCAAATCTTCAGTATGTATGGAGAATCTAGGTATAGGGCGTTGGAAAAGGAGTGTTTGGATGAGTTAGAGAAGAATCAATCCTCTCAACAGGCGATGATCTTGATTACTGGGGGGTCTATTGTGACATCTGAAGAGAATTATCAGAAGCTTAAGCAACTTTCAGTGACTGTATTTTTAAAGGCTCAAGCGCAAGATCATTGGGAAAGGGTGATTCAACAAGGGGATCATCGTCCGATGGAAAATCATCCTAAGGCATTTAAGGAACTAGAGCAGTTATTGGGGGAAAGGGCAAGTTTATATGCGCAAGCTGATTTGATCTTGGATACTCATCAAAAAAGCATTGATCAGTGTGTCACTGCATTGATGACGGAACTCAAACTCAACCTTATCAACAAAGAAAATGATATTTAAGGAGAATACAAATGACTCTTTCTTTTTGGTTAAACCGCAATGAACCTATTTGTGAAACCCATACATTGATTATCGGTGCAGGGATCTCTGGGATAGGCTTATCTTGGTGGTTATCTCAACACATGAAATCCGATGAGATTTTATTAATCGATCAATCTGCCCTTTGTGCTGGCGCGAGTGGGCGAAATGCTGGGTTTTCTACCATTGGGAGTTTGGCGCATTTTAATCGGCAGTATCGCACTTTTGGTTTAGATCAAGCATTGGTTTTGAGAAATACTTTGATGGAAAGTATGGATATTTTTAGGAGTTTGGTTGCTCAAGAGAATTTGGAACATTGTTTTGAGTTTTGTGATGGCTATTCGGTCGCTACCACAACAAAGATGTTTGATGAACTCAATGCTGGGGCTGAGATTTTATTAAAGAATGGGTATGCACTTCGGGAAGTGAATACTCAAGAATTAAAGCATAAGCATTTGCAACATTATCTAGGTGGGTGGGCAACACCCGGTGAAGGACAACTCAATCCTACACAGATTTTGCCTCATTTGTTTCAAAAGACATCTGTGCCTTTTCAACGGCTCAAAACACTGGATATACAACCTAGAGGTAATCAAGGTTATCGTGTGGTTTGTGATCAAGGTGTGGTGTATGCGCAACGAGTGATCTTGGCGTTAAATGGGTTTTTGCCTCAATTGAGTGAATCTTTGAGGCATAAAATTGTGCCTCGTAAAGCACAAGCATTGATTACACATCCATTGAAGAAAAGGGTTTTGCAGGAGATTGTTTATGGGGTGGATGATTGGGCTTATTTTAGGCAATTGCCTAGTCATGAGGTTTTGATTGGGGGGAGACGTATTTTGGATGCCCAAGGGGAAGTGGGGACTGAGGATATCATTAATCCTTTGGTACAGAAGGGATTGAGTGATTATTTGGCACAGCATTTCCCAGATGCATTTGAGGCTGGGATTGCGCAAAGATGGGCTGGGCCTTTGGCTTATACTGCGGATGGGATGCCGATTGCTGGGGAGATTGAGAATGGGTTATTTGCGTTGGGGGGGTATTCTGGGCATGGGATGGCTTGGGGGATGATTGCAAGTAAGTTTTTGGCGGAGCATTTGAGTTTGGGGAAGGCGATTCCTGGGTGGTTGGATGTGAATCGGGAATTTGTTGAGGAGAAAAGCTGATATTTGCGAGAGGGGGGCTCTTTACCGCGCCCCCCTCTACCCCCGGGTTTTGGCATTTTTTTAGGTCTTGGTTTTTGGTCGTTTCATAGTGGTTCATCATGGTGTCCAAGCTGAAGTCCAACTTCGTTTTTTTATCGGCGACTTCCGTAGCCGTAAAAAAGCCGAGTTTGACTTATGTTTGATATTTCCCTCTGTTTCGCATTTCGTTACTACCTTGTTTGTCCCTCTTTTCAAAGTAGTTGTCAGTGGTTCAGTGGTCCAGTGGCTCAGTGGACAGATCTTG
>JACCDO010109152.1_pt1 | contig 16147 bp, 11 predicted proteins | sample 7446101 | NCBI WGS metagenome assembly JACCDO01 (sample SAMN15323440, study PRJNA562643) | freshwater metagenome | isolation source: river surface water | place: USA:Blue River Watershed | collected 2017-08-16
GTCCTAATGGAATGGCTGCACCTGGACAAATGGGCGGAATGGGCGGAATGGGCGGAATGGGTCAAATGGGCGGAATGGGTGGAATGGGTGGAATGGGTGGAATGGGCGGAATGGGTCAAATGGGTGGAATGGGTCAAATGGGTGGAATGGGTCAAATGGGTGGAATGCCAAACATGGGTGTACCTGGAATGCCTGGAGGAGGAATGGGTATGAATACTAATATGGGTGGAAACGGAGGTCCTCAATTAGACCCAAGAGTAGCTAAATGGCTTAATTTAGACACATCTGGTCAACCAATATCAAGTAATGGTGGAGGAGGTATGGGTCAAATGGGTATGGGAGGAATGGGAGGAATGGGAGGAATGGGTCAAATGGGTGGAAGAGGTGGAGCAATGGCTCAGATGGGTTCTATGGGTTCGATGGGTTCAGGTGCAAATTCAAACTATATGCAAAGTATTCCTCAACTTCAACAACAAATGAATCAATTAATGCAGCAAATCCAAAAAATGCAACAATCAGGTAATTCAAATCCTCAAATAATGCAACAATTAATGCAACAAATGAATCAACTTCAACAACAAATACAGAATGGAGGTGTAGCACAAATAGGAACAAATCAAGGAGAAATGGGTTACGGTCAACAAATGAATCCTAATGTAGATTATTCATTTACAGCAGGTGGTGAAGATATGGGAAATGATTTTAACGCAGCATTTGCAGGAGGAGCAGGACCAGGAGGTTATGCAGGATTTGATTCATTAGACCAATCATTTAAAGCACCAGAACCGAATGGAGGAGGAGGTTCGGCAGGTTCAGATGATATGTCAAGAAAGTTAGAAATGATGAAAGCAGAAAGAAATAATATTGGAAACATTCCTAAACCTGAAGGGAAATTTGACCCTATGAAATCCCCTTTTCAAATGAATCAACAGAATCAGATGGGCCAAATGGGTCAAATGGGTCAAATGAACCAACAGAATCAAATGGGTAAAATGGGTCAAATGGGTCAAATGGGTCAATTAGGCAATAATTCAGGTTCTGGATATAATGAAAATTTTTTTTTTTTAAATAATAAAAATGGTATGAATAATTTGTCTGGGAATCAACAAAACCAAATGAATCAACAAAACCAAATGAATCAACAAAACCAAATGAATCAACAAAACCAAATGAATCAACAAAGCCCAATGAATCAGCTTGATATAGAAAATAGAATAGCTGGACTTGCAGGATATTCTACAGGTACAAATATGTCTAAAGATAAATCAAAGTCTAAATCTAAATCAAAATCTAAGTATGAAAAACCAGAAAAATTAGAAAAATCAAAAAAAACAGAACCAAAGAAATCAATAGAAAAATATAAGAATTTAGGTGATGATGATATTGATAAGGAAATTGAAAGACTAAAAAAAGAACTAACAAAAAAAGATAAAAAAGAAAATAAATCAAAAAACAAAGAAAAGTCCAAATCAGGTTATAATTTATTATCAAAAAAGCAATTATCTGATTCAAATAAATCAGATAAATTAGATAAACAAGATGAAATTGATGAAGTTGATGAAATTGATGATATGGATTTATTAAAAAATCTTTTAGACAAGGATACAATAAAAATACCAGAAACACTAGAAAAACCAGAACAATCAAGAGAATCAATAAATTCAAAAATAAACACAGATTTCAATAATGAATCAGACAAAAATATAAAAAACTCAGAACAAGAAATAACTCCAAATAGAAAAAAAAGAAATTTTGAAATAAACAGTAAAGACTATAAAGATGAACAAATTAGTCAGGAAAGTAATGATAATCAAGATAATCAAGATAATCAAGATAATCAAGATAATCAAGATAATCAAGATACTAATGAAATTGATGAAAAGAAAAAAGCTTTATTTCAGTTATTAATTCATGCTAAGAACAGAAATAAATCCAATATACAACAAGAAAATACAGATAGTAATTTATTAAACTCACCAAATACCAAAACAAAAGGACAGATGGATTTAATAATAAATGAAAAAAAGACAGAAATATATTTTGATGATGATGAAAATATAAAATACAAGGACAAAAATATGAATGAAATAATTGAAGATAAGATAAAGTTAAGTATAAAATCGAATGAGATAACTGAAAGAGAATGTTTTAATGATTATATGATTAAATTAGAGAATCCAATAATATTACGTGATTTAAATATCAAAGATATAGAATTACCAAGAAGAACAGATGATAATATAAATGAGTCAAATAATAAGTTATTAATAGAAATAGATGGTGAAAGTAAAACAATAGAACTTGAATCGAATTATTATAATAGAGAGGAGTTAGTAGAATTTTTGAATGAAGGTTTAGAAGCAAATGATATAGAAATAGAATGTAAAATCAATTTAGATGATAAATTTGTATTTTTATCAAAAAATAATAAAAAATTTATAATGAAATGGGATGAAAACAGTATATTACCATATTTAGGTTTTACAAAATCAACATATATAAATAGGACAACATATGAATCTGAAAAATCTATAGATATAGGTGATAATATTTTTTATCTAGTAATAGAAAATATAAGTGAAGAGCCTTTATTTCAAATAAATCAAGATACTAATACAATAAGTAAACTTGTTGAATTAGATGGTGAAATTGAATTAGATTATTTAATAATGAAATTTCATAAAACTAAAAAATATTTAATAAAAAATAATTCAGAATATTCATTTTTCTTTGAACAAGAACATAGAATAGAGTTTGAAATAAATTAAAAATTATTTAATTTTGTTACCAAAATAGATGTGTCTACATTTATTTACTTTATCATCACTTAATCTTTTTTTAGTTATATGTTCGAATGTTTTGCCCTTAAGTAATCTTAAAATAAAGTTAATAGAGTAAACTCCGCATTCAGAATTTCCTCTTTGATGTCTAGTTTTATTATGTCTAACATCTGTTTCAATACTATTATCTTCAAGATATTTAACAATTCTATTCATAAAAACAACAATACGTTTAGGAATAGAACTTCCATATGAATCACTAAAATAAACTTGCCCTTTTTTTAAATCAGCAAATAGACTAACCCAATGTGAACCAGATTTATAATGTTCATCTAAATTGAAAATAACTCCGATTCTATTAATACCTGATTTAATTAAATCATTAAAATCAAGTTTTTTAAAAGGTAGATATTCTAAATCATCAAAATCTATAGGTACAGCACCTAAGAATTTAAAATCAGGATATTTACCTTCATATTGTTCTAAAACATTATTAATATCTAAAGTAGATAACCATTCGAACTTTCCTTGAGGTCCTTCAGGTCTAAAAATATTATTTTGTAAATAGTCTTTTTTATCATCTTCTAAAAAGTCTGTAAATTTTTGTTTAATAAGGTCTTTTTGGTCACCATCATATCTTTGTTTAAATTCGTGGAGTAAATATATTTTATATTGTTCAGGTTCTAAAGCTTCTGCTTTACTATTAAGTTTAATTCTATCATCATTACCTTTTTCTTTATTATATTCATTAAATGCTTCAGCCATATCAATTAAGAGATCTAAGGGAAAACAAGAACCAGTTTCAAATTCTAAATTAGGACTACACTTTGTGTCTTCTGGATTTTTAGGCATAATTTCTCTTATATCAATTTTTGGTAATAAAGGTTTTTTAGTTTGAGATTTATTATTATCAGTCATTTATATAAAATAAGTATATATATTTTCTAAATAAAAAATATATTTTCCACTAAATAATTATAATATTTATTTAATATTAGTATCAATATCAACATCAATTTTATTAAATATTTTGTCATGTTCACTGAACATGATATATTTATTGTTATCGATTATTCCAACAATATTAGCATCATCATCCCATATTTGAGATAATTTTTTATCGATGAAAAAATTTTTTCCTTCTAAAGTAATAACATCAAAAATTTTTTCAGAAGTTTTGTTAATCATAATATCAACATCAACCTGATTTGATTTTTTTTTGTTACCGACTAAAATTAATTTATTAAAGTCTTTATTTTCTTCTCGGTTATCATTATTTTTACTTCTATCTATAATATTATTATAAGAAAAAGACATATTACTATATATGTTATGTATTTATTGATTTAAATAATATTAATTATAAAAATCAATTTTTATAAAAAAAAAATCAATATATAGTATATAATAATATCAATGACTGATTACAAAGAAAAGTATTTAAAATACAAGAACAAGTATTTGGAATTAAAATCTAAATTAGATGCACAAAAAGGAGGTAATTATTATGCAAAGGGTACTTACGCATTATTCCTTAATGATTTACAAGCAGACCCAAATACTTCAACTGGTCAAACAATTAATTCAAATATAATTAAAAATTTTGATAAATTTACTAATGAATTAGGATCATGTGCATTATTCTTAAGAATAGGTTCAACATTAACTGGTTTTGATTTAACTCATAGTTATGATACTATTTATGCTAATAGATCAGCTACTAAAATCGTTGGTTCAAATGTAAAACAAGCTGCACAAGCTACTTACGATGTAAGTAAAGAAGCAGCAACAAAAGCATATGATGTAAGTAAGGAAGCAGCAACAAAAGCATATGATGTAGGTTCACAAGCAGCAACTAGAGCTTATGATGTAGGTTCACAAGCTGCAACTAGAGCTTATGATGTAAGTAAGGAAGCTGCATCCAAAGCATATGGTGTTGGTTCTCAAGTTGCAACCAAAGCTTATGATGTAGGTTCACAAGCTGCATCCAAAGCATATGGTGTTGGTTCACAAGTATTTGGAACAATATATGATACTGGTAGAAATATGTATGGAAAATTAACAAATGGTCCAGCAGAACCAAGTCAATTTGTTTCACCAGTTCCATTCCAAACAGTTGGTTCTGCTGGTCCTGGTAGTCCTAATGGTCTCGGTGGTCCTGGAGCTCCAGCTGGTCCTCCTGGTCCAGTTATTCCAGTCTCTCAAGGAGAAATGATTTCATCTGATCCAGGAGCAAATGTTCAAAATGGTGGTGATTTATCTCAAGGAAGACCAACTATGAAAGTAGAATATACTTGTGATTACAAACCTATGAGAATTAGTGATTTAAGTGAATCAAATACCAAGAATTATGCTTATGTATCAAGTTTAAATAAGGACGAAATACAAAAATTAGTATCAAGAATAAATAATAATGTAGACAGACCTATTGCTACAATATTAATTGTACAAAAATTAGGAAATACTACAAATGATGCAGAAATTAATAAGAGATATGATGTTAAATATAGTAATAATGTTATTTCTGAAGTAGTTGAATACCAATATTAAAAAAGATAATTATTTTAGTTAAAAACTATATATAATAATATATATAGTATCTATGGAAGAAAATAACAATTATTATTTAATAAAGTTACATGGAAAAAATCCTCAATCAACAAATGCTTATGCTAAAGTTTCAGTAAATAAAAGAGTTCATATTGAAAAAATAAAATGGTATTTAGGAAAGGATGATTATCCATATGGATTTATCGATGGAGCCAGAGTACCATTACACAGATATATCCATTATTTGAATACGGGAAACTGGTACAATGAATATATTGGAATAGATGGACAAACAAAAAAATATTATGTAGACCATGTGAATAGAGATAAATTAGATGCAACAGACGAAAATTTAAGATTAGCAACACCAGCAGAAAATTCTTATAATAAAACATCAAAATCTACAATAATTGACCCCTATACATCTAAACCTTTACATCATATAAAATTAAAAAAATCAGGATATGAAATTTCCATAAATAAGGATGGAAAAATCCATAAAATAAATAAAATTAAATCATTAGAAGAAGCAAAAGAAATTTACAATTTAATGGCTTTAGAATTATTTGGTGATTATGCAGTATTATATTGAAATATTTAATCTCTACCAGCTTCAATAATACATTGAGCTAAGACTTTAGGTTCACTGAAACAAACTTCATGATCATATTTATGGTCAATATATCTAAATAACCCAAGACGTTCAGATAATCTAGGATTCCAACCTAATGTTTGAGGTAAAGCTATATCAGCAATACCATTAATATAACTTTTACCAATATTTAAAGTAGCAAGTTGTTCAAAATTTTTAAATACAAGTTTTTCAGTAAAAGTTAAATAAGGATGAGGATTTAATTCATTATAAGATTTTGTGGCTAATTCTAAATCAGCATAATTTATAAATGCTTCTCTCCATACAGGGAATGGTAAGAAAACAGCATTATTATTTTCCTTTGCTAAAATTTCAAAAAGTATATTGTATGATTCAGGGGTCATATCTGTTAATGATTGTCCATTAAAAGGAACAAAAGCATTCCAATAAACTAATCTTTTAATTCTGTTCATAATTTTATCAACAACACCAGTAATAACCATTCCACCATAACTATGTCCAACTAAGATAACATCTTTAAGGTCAAGTTCAATAATATAATCGACAATTGATTGAATAGCTTGAGTTAAATTAATATTAGCTCTATTATCACCAGGTTTATTACCTCTAATGGTAGGTGTATATACTGTCCAGCCATCATCTCTAATAAAATCAGCAGTTTTTTCTAAAAGAGGACCAGTATGCCATGCTCCATGTACAATAACAATTGTACCTTTTTTTGATTTTTGTATAGTAGGTTTAAAAACTATATCAAATAATTCATTAATTTTGTCTCTTATATAATCATTATAAACTTGTGAATTAGTAATAATTTGTTCCTCAGTAAATAAACCATAATTAACAATTACATGACTACAACTTCTTTCCATAATAATAGTAGAATTATTTTTAGGATAAAATCTATAGTTATTTAAATTTTCACGGTTAGAAACTAAAATTTCTTTGATTTGGTCAATAACAATTTGTGCAATATCCATAATATATATTATATTGTAATATAAAAAAATAAATTTGGTAGGTGGATTTTATTTAGACCGGTACATTTATTTTTTCTTAGTTCTTATCGGTCTTTTAATACTTGGTAAAATTATATCATCAAAATCATCAAGTTTATTATCATTTATATTTGTACTGCTTCCAGCTTCCAATTTAACATCTGGAACAACTGTAATCCCAGTAACTAAATCCTGTGATTTTGATTTGGATTCTGGTTCAGATTTATCTTTACTTTTAGTCTTGGGTTCTGATTTAAATTCAGCTTTTGATTCAGCTTTTGATTCAGCTTTTGATTCAGCTTTTGATTCAGCTTTTACTTTACTAACCCTAGATTTATTTTTAGGTTTGGAATCAATAATTTCAACTGAAATTTCATCTTGAACAACAGGAGTTGTTTGGTTAATAAGAATCTCAGTAATATTCGAAGTATCTATATTAATTTCTTTTCCAACTTTTTCTATTTTTTTAATTACTTTAGAGTCAGAAGTTAGAGTTGGTTTATTTATCTTTTCTACATTATTATTTTGATTAATTTCACTAGTTTGAATAACTTGATTAGGATTAACTGGTTCTATAATAGTTTTATTATCTAAATTAAGGGTACCATTTTTTTTAGATTCAATTAATTCAACAAGTTTTTTAATAATTTTATCATTAAATTTAATATTTTGTGAATTAATCCAGTTTTTCCAAATTTCAGTCACATCATTATTAGCTCTAAGAAATTCAACATGACTCCAAATAGTTCTTAATGTATCAAGACTATCTTCAAACCATTTACGGTCTCTAAGAATCAAAGTACAATTGTTTTCAATAAGTCTCCAGTATATTACTCTATGTAATTTCATAGTAGGTTTTAAATTAGAAACTTCTTTTAATATCCAATCATCAAGTTCTTTGTGAGACATATCAATCTTAGGAGGATATAAGAATGAAGCGAGATTATAAACTGTAGACATTTTAACTTGACCATCAGTAAAATCATCTTCTGAAAGTTTTGCAGGTAATAATTCAATTACTACACCACGTTCTAATCCATATTTTTTAGATTTAAAATCAAACTGGTCATTAGTATCTTCTAACCATTCTTCTCTGCCCTTATATTCCTCAATATTACATTGAACAAAATCACATTCATCTAAATTACAACATTCAAGCTGAAGTTGGACTTGACACCAATAATAAATAGGACAAATAGTATCTTTAATGTCTCCGGAATATTTAATTTTTCTCATAAGTGGACATTTAATTTCTAACATACGACCAACTAAAGGCGATGGAGTAATTTTATCTCTTTTATAAGGTGCACAAATACCATCAGGACTTGCACCCAAAAAATAATAATCAGGGTGTCCTAATAAACCAAATTCTTCAGTGTGAACATCATTTTTATACTCATACATCATAGTTACAACCTGTTCAAACTTTTTACCATGATAACAAGCTTCACCAGTTTCAAATGTAGAACCTAATACTTTTTTAAGAATAAAATTATATTGAGGTTCGTGTTTATTTTTACCAAGAACAGCTCCACCGTCAGAAGCAGTAATTTTACCACTTCTCATAGCAAACCATTCAGGAGAACGTTGTTCAGGTAATATAATTGCTCTAATCTTTTCAAAAATATCAGCTCTTCTATTGTATTCTTCTTGTGAAATTTCAGATAAAATTAATGCCTTGGTTCTCGATGACATAGCTTCTCCTTCTGTAACAGTATTACCATTAGAATCTTTCATAAAAATCGTTGGTTCGACAACTTTTTTCTTGTATTTTGAATAATCATTTTTATGATAATCTTGTTTCATATATTCAGATTTAACATTATCTAAAGTATTTTGCTTTTCAGATTTGTCAAATTTGTCAAATTTGTCAAATTTATCAGCTTTATCTGTTTTATCAAATTTATCATAAAAAGATGTTTTACTAGAATAAGTTTTTGTATAGGTTGAACCAGTACCTATTTCCTCAGAAGCCTTATTTTTTTTAGTCTTATAAATAACGGTATCTTTAATACTTTCAGTAACAACAAATTGTTCGTCCATATCAAGTGTATTATAAATTGGGTGATTTACAATAATATTTTCAACTTTATTTATATCATTAGAGTGTGTATCTAATAATCCATCTATTAGATTTATAAGTAAATTCATAGGGTCGTCCATTATATTTCTTAATATAAATTAATATGCTATATACTTTATATAAATATAATTTTAAGTAAAAATTGATTAAAAGTGATAATATAAAAAAATTAAAAATATAATGCCTACAGATACATATTTAATAAAACAAATAGTTAGAGAAGAATTAGATTCAAAGTTAAGACAAGATATATTTTTAGATATATTTAATCAATACCAAACAAAAAGGACTATTGAACATATTTGTAATAAAATATCAGAGGAAACAAGTGACAAAATATTCAAAAGAAATATGGATATTTATAGAAAAGATATATTTTCAAATCTAAAATATTATAGTATGTATGATCCAGAATTAAATATTTTTAGAAACAAATCAATTGAAGAATTTAACAAAATACTAAACACTGAAGTTAACAATAAAATATTATTATCAAAAAAACAAATAGATGAACATATAAATTTAAAAATAAATGATTTTTTAAGTATACCAATATTTGAACAAATAGCACAAGTAAATTCTAATAAAGTAATATCTCAATTAGATAAGAAAATAAGTAGTGAAATAACTCCAAAAATATCATCAATTAATCAATTTACATGGATAAATCTTGGTCTAGGTATAATAAATACAGTTGGTTTAGTAACAATGTATATAAATTCAAAATAGATTTAATATATAATTGATAAAGTTTTTTATATAAAATTATTACATATGATAAATAATAAAAATATAATAATAATGATTGGTTTAATGATGTTAATATATATGTATGTATACGATAATGAAAATACAGGAACAGAAGGTTTTGGAAAAGAAAAAAAAGATTTTTTATCAAAATTAAAAAAACTAATAGTATTATAAAAACTAATTATCTTTAGGATATCCAAGACCAACAAATACAACCATACCATCACCACCAGGATTAATATTAAGGTCAATTGCAAAATTAGGTTTCCAATTATTAGTAACCCATACATTACCAGCAGAATCAGTATGTATAGCAGTTTGTCTCATAAGTGGATTAAATGAAACAATAGGAATATCCCCATAGAGAGGCATACCATTTGATAATCTAACTTGATCTCCACCAGTAAGCAATGTGTAGCCTTCTAAAGGTGAAATAGTATTACCACATTTATCAAATTGAGTAATAGAGAAAAGATTATCATCATTTGGATCAAAATTTGCGACAAATAAATAGTCGTTATTTACACAACAACCCCATGGACCATATGAACCTTTAATGAAAGCTGTTACATTAGTAGCATCTTTATTTACTTTATATATAGTAGAATTAAGATTAGAACAAACAAAAATATCATCATTTTTATCAATAGATAATCCAAGTAATTTAATACCAATATCAACACTCCATCTGATATTGATTTTATTATCTTTAATAAACATTTTAACTAATCTAGCGGTTGGAAATTTACTTTTGGATAATGAAGCAACGGCAAAATTTTCACTATCAATTTGTACATGAAATGGTTCAGAACCTTCTGGTAATTGTAAAAAAATAGAATTGTTTGGGTCACAATTAAGATAAACAACAATTCTGTCATTACCGTAACTGCAAATCCATAAATTATTATTTTTATCAACAGCTACCCCTTGTATTCTAAAAGTATCTTGTGTATATCCAGAGCTTGGAGACACAGGTAAACCATTTTCAATAAATTGCGAAATAGCCCCACTTTCAGGATTAATTCCTCCCCAACCAAATGAACCAAAAAATATTTGGTTATCTTTATTAATATCTACACCAAAACCACATCCTAAAATACCTCCACCAAAAATAGGTGAAAATTTCACAGGCTTACCATTTGGTAGTAACACTATATTAAAATTACATGATGTGGTTAATCCTTGTACAACATTATTAGTAATCCAAATGTTATCATCTTTGTCAAAACTAAAATTACCAGGACCACCAAATAAATAATTATTATCACCTGTAAAATTAATTTTAATTGTTAATAACCAATTAGATAAAAAAATTCTTTCAAGATTTGGTTTAAAATAATCATTTAAAATAGCTAATTCATAAATTTTAAAAAGATTATTTATAGGATTATTAACAATAAATTTAAATATATCAATAGTATCTGATTTAATATTTTTAGTAGTTAACAAAACCAAACTTTCAAAAATTGAATTATTATCAGCACATCCATATAATAAATTACCTAATGTATTAAACATTTTGTAACTATTTGTTTCATTAGCATTAGGATTGGAAGTAAGAACATTTGAAATTTTACCATCAAGGTCTACAAAATTTTCTTTCATCATTGTTGCTACATTTAAAAATTTATACTTTCCATAAATTTTATTTTCAACATCAAAAAATTTATTAAAACAATAAACTGAAGCAACAGTAGTTAATTCATTAATATTTACTAACAAATTACTTTTTTTATCACAATCATTATCAGTATTATTCTGAAGACATATTTTATCTATATCTCCAATAACATTAATAAATTTTATATAATCTCTTGTTGTTGCTTCTAAATAATAAATTGCATCAGGATAAATATTATTAATTTCAAAAAAGAATGATTCGTATAAATTAATATTTTTACAACAAATTAAATTAGTTTTACCAAACAAAACAACATAAAGACAAACACTAAAATCGATATCACAACTATTGTTGTATACAGAAGTAATTTTTCCTTGTATAATCATTATATTATTTTATTTATAAATTAATATTTGACTGGATAATAAATTTTTTGTTATAAATAAAAATGATTAAAAAATAAAACAGTAAAGTAATTATAGTAAGATAATGGATGAATTAGGATATGTGGTATGTGGGTCAGTTGACTCAGGAAAAAGTACTTTAATAGGAACCATATTATCAAATAAATTAGATGATGGTAATGGTTCAAATAGAGCTATTGTATCAGCACATAAACATGAAGTAAAATCAGGAAAAACTTCAAGTATAGCAGTACATTCGATAAAAAAATATCAAAATAATAAATCTGTTATATTAATAGACTTGTGTGGTCATGAGAAATATTTAAAAACAACATTATATGGAATAATGGGATATTATCCAGACTATGCGATAGTTATAATAGGTGCTAATAGAGGAATAATAAAAATGACGCGAGAGCATATTAAAATTCTTCATCATTTAAAGATTCCAATAATATTAGCTTTAACAAAAACAGATTTAGTTGACAAATTATATGAAGATTCTAATCAGACACAATCTGCTTTAGATAAAATAACTGATGATATTAAAAAAGTATTTGCAAAAGGTAATTATAATGTAGTAGATATGAATAAAAATGATGATAATAAAATACAGACAATTCCAACTGTAGATACAATACCTTTATTTAAACTATCTTGTAAAACTGGTTATGGTTTGGATATATTTAAAAATTATATTAGTATACTTCCCAAAAAACAAGAATATAAATTAGATTTAGGTTCACTAATACCAATGCAAGTATCGAATAAAAAGAAAGCAGATGATTTTATTTTTTATATAGAAAAAGTATATTGTCCTCCAGGAATAGGGTGGGTAATTACAGGTATATTAAAATGTGAAAATCCAGAAGGTTATCTTCAATCAAATTCTCAAGTATTTGTGGGTCCAAACATAGATGCTATTCAGTTAAAGGTATGGTCAATTCATAATTATTATCAGGAGAAAATAGAGCGATTATACAACGGTCAAAGAGGTTGTTTAGCTATAAGATCAGATAAAAAATTAAGTTATGATTTTTTTAGAAAAGGTACAGTATTAACTAACAATATAGAAATATTAAAAAAAGCAAGTTATAAATATAGAGCTCAAATTAAATTACTATCACATCCCTCAAATGTAAGAGATAATTTTTCACCAGTAATCCATTGTGCAACAATAAGACAATCAGCATCAATAAAAATTTTAGAAATAAAAACCAAAAATAAAAACGATGATGAAACAAAATGTATGTATCCAGGAGATACAGCAATAATTCAATTACAATTCAAGTTTAAACCAGAATTAATAGAACCAAAACAATGTTTTTTCTTAAGAGAAGGATTAACTTTAGGTGTAGGTACTATATTAGAACCTGTATATTAAAAAATATTAAAGTAATTTATAACTGTGTCAATATATTTTTCAGATTGTAATTCTATTTTATTATAAATTCTTATTAAAATACCACAATTATATTTATCATCATATTTATGTTTGACACATGTATTATTATTTTTTCCTAATAATATGTCTTGAAATATTATTTTTCTTTTTTGAATACAATCATTACAAATACATCCATCATCACCATAGTGTTCGTTAGAATTAATTTTATAAAAATTATTTTCACTACTAATCATTTTATAAATAAAATATTCCTGTAAATTAAATCCAATATGAAAAGAACCAACTTTATGTTTCCAAAATTCTAAATATTCATTTCTTTCTTGCTCTGTATAATATTTTTTTAGATTAGAACAAACAGTAATATAATTAAAATAATTAATAGGTAATTTATATTCAGATTTAAATTTTTTATAAATAGGTCCTATTATTTTATTTTCTGTTGAATAATCTTTAATCATAATTATTTTTGTATTAAGAATTTGTGATAAAATATCATCCCACAAATTAAAATCTTTTAATCTTAATTTAATCCATGTAACCCCATCTTTTTCATACATAATATATTTTTTTTCAAAATCAAATTGTGTTATTTTTGGAATTTCGTATTTTTCATTATAATAATCAATTTCATCAATATTCATATAAATATCATTAAATCTTTTTATGATTTTTTCAATTGGATAGTTTAATAAATTTTCTTCAGTATTATTAAAATGGAATTCAGCTATATTTTGGAAAAAAAGTGATATTTTTCTTTCAATTGGGGTTCTATAAATATCTATTACATATATTTTTCTATTTGTACCAGTATTTTTATTTATAACACTTACATTTTTAATTATATCTGAATAATACATTGTTGCTGTTTGATTTTCCCCTTTGATATTAAAAATTTCTTCTTGATGAGAATGAAAAACAATAAATTTATCAGACGCACATGTTCTTATTGAAGTAGCTATTGACGTTGACCCCACTTTTTCAGGACAATAAAGTAAAACTATATCTCTATATAAATATTGTTCAGATAATGTATATAAATTATTTATAGTGTTTTTCATATTATTTTTTAATTATATAAAGTAAAATTAACATATCCTTATTATTTATTTATTTTTCTAATTATTAATTATATAATAATGACAGAAATTTCAAGTAAAATAGTAGTTAAATTAAAAAACAGCATATATAATACTAATACTATACAGTATTCAACTAATTTAGGTAAATCATGGATTGATATTGTAAATTGGCCAGTAAATATTAATTGTCCAAATATAAGATTAGAATCAGATATATTTTTGACTCCTAATACAACGGGTTCTAAAACATTAGGTAAGGATTTATATTTTGTTGTTAAAAATAATTTAAATTTTACAGGAGCTGGATTTATTATTAACATAAATAATACAGATTCATATCCTGGATTATTTCAAAATGGTAATCAAGCCGACCAAAGTTATAATTTAAATATTAATAAATTAGCATTAGTCAGCTTGAATTCAAATTTATTTTCAGATAATAACGAAGGTGCTGGTTGGATAATTCAATCTTATACAAATACATTAGGAAAAAAATTAATTAATATTAATAATTCGTATGTTCATGGAAATATTGATAAAATGAATACAGGAGGATTCATTGGTTCTAATTCTGGTTCAGGAATTGTTATTAACAATTCTTATCTATATTCATCAACTCAAACTAATAATTCTGATGCATTTGATGCATTTTATGGGACAAATTATGATTTAACAAACAAAATTAATAATTGTTACTATGCAGATGGAATTTGGTCTGATTTAGAAGCATCTAGTAAACTAAAAGGTTCTCCAGAATATGAGTTAGATAGTTCAATAAGAGTACAGGGAATATTTTGGTTACAAAATAATACCCAAACACCATATACGTTAAAAAAAAATGTTAAAAATAATATGTCTTCTTTAAAAATAGGTACTTGTTCAGACTATACAAGTATTAAAAATATTTTATTAATAGACAGTTATGTAAATCAATATGATAAATTTTATGATTCTGTAAATTCAGAAACTTTACCTATTATTTACAATTTATCTTCAAGTTCTGAAGAATTGGTATTGTTTTTAAAAAATAATTTTACTTCTATCAATAGAATTGGTTTTGTTTTTAACAATACAGAAATTATTGATAAAAAATTTTTAGATGATAAATATTTTTTTATAACAGAAGATTTTGAACAAAATTCTAGTTACTCTTCTATGATTGAATTAATTGTTTGGATGATTACTACTTTTTCAGTATCTAATATAGATTATTTAGCATGTGAATCACTTAAATATGATTTATGGAAAAAATATTTTGATTTGATTTCAAATAAAACAGGAGTAATTGTAGGAGCTTCGGATGATTTAACTGGTAATGTTAAATACGGAGGTGATTGGATTTTAGAGTCTACTGGAGAAGATATAGAACAGATTTATTGGACTAACCAAATACAAGGGTATACTGGTTTATTAGGAACACCATTATCACTTAGCTTTGCACCTGGAACTTTATATATTCAACAATCTGGTTTAGATATTCAATATCAATATGGAAGTACATCACCTGGTGGATGGACTAATATAATGGATGGTACATATGAATGGCCAGTTACAATTGCTAATAATGATGTAGTCAATGGAACATTAATAGTTGAGTTATTTACAAATATTACTATTAGTACTGCAACCGTTGGAACTGGTGCTAATGGTTATTTTATCATTAATAGTTCAAAAATTACTTTTGAAGGTAATTCTAAAACTATAACTATTGATACTGTATTAAATTATCCTGGTCTTATACAAAATGGTACAAGTCTATTAGCTGGCAGACCATACATTACAATTCAAAATATTACAATAAATAGTGCTGGTGGTTCAACATTAAATCCTGGTGCAGGATGGATTTGTCAACAATATTATGGTA
>JACCDO010387954.1_pt1 | contig 16146 bp, 16 predicted proteins | sample 7446101 | NCBI WGS metagenome assembly JACCDO01 (sample SAMN15323440, study PRJNA562643) | freshwater metagenome | isolation source: river surface water | place: USA:Blue River Watershed | collected 2017-08-16
AAAATCATAAAATTGAAAAATTTGTAAAACAATAAATCAAATTTATAAACACATACAAAACAAGTAAATTAACAAAACCCAATCCAAGTAATTTTAAAAAATGCCCAGAACCAAGACCGAAATGAAGAACAAGAAGTGCAAGAAGAACAGACCCGACTCCGATTCGGATAGTGATTCCAGTGATTCTACTTACATGTCGGAATCAGAGTATGATAGCAGCGAAATAGAGACCCCCAAGTCCAGAAAAAGTCCGTCTAAAAAATCCAAGAAAACATTTGACGACGACAATGTTTCCGAAGATTCCGATATGTCGGAACTCCACCGGACTTTGCAGACTTTATTTCCCTCCAAGTACATTTCTGAAAAAGTAAAGGACGACAAGAAGAAGAAAGATGAAAAAATCAAAAAGAAGAGCAAGTACGACGAAGAAGAAGAAAAACCCAAAAAGAAGAGCAAAAAATACGAGTCTGAATCAGAAGATGAAAAGCCCAAGAAGAAGAATAAAAAATCCAGAAAATACGAGTCTGAATCCGAAGAGGAAGAAGAGGTGTATGAAGACGACGACGACGACGACGAAACCATTTATGAAGACATTGACGATGATGAGGAGGAAGACGTGGATGAAGATACGGATGATGACGAAGACGAAGACGACAAGAATTTCAATATTAATATAACCATTGGCGGTCAGCCAATAAAAAACAAGGTCCAGTCCAATTTATCCAACGACGAATATGGTTCCGACGACGAAAAGACATTTATGAAAGAGACGTTTGAGCAGGTTGGATTGCCATTGAGTCCGTCAACTTCTCAACAATCGTTGACCGAATGTGCATTAATCAAAGCGCCAAAGCCTGAAAAGAAGAAGGTGAAAGACGATGCCAGCGACACAATGTCCGAGGTGGTTGATATCGGAGACAAGTACCAGGAAATCATTGAGCTCAAGAAGATATTGGTGGATAAGTTGAAATCAAACCCGAACAACAAAATCATCCAAAAAGCTTTGAAGCAATGTGAAAATTCGGTTGTCAAGCTTATCAAGAACGCGCGAAACAAGAACGCCAAGATTTACGAAGACTTGATTAACTACGCGGACAGCAACGAGATGGTGGACGAGTTTGGATATTTCAAGAAGAAGTTGTCCAACAAGGAGCAACTGAAGATTATGAACGATTTGAACGACATCAACAAGTTTATGTTTGTGGAGAAGCCGTACCGTTTGTCATTGTTGCAGTCCAATATGCCACCCAAGTTCAAGGCGATTGCGATTCAGCGTTTAAACCAGTTGGCGATGATGGAGCCCGGCGAGGCCGAGTATTTCAAGCTCAAGAACTGGGTAGACAACTTTATGCGCATACCTTTTGGAGTATATAAACACCTATCAATTAATATCAACGACGGTATTGACAAGTGCAGTGAATATGTGCTCAATGCGAAGAAACAACTAGACACCTGTGTATTTGGTTTAAATTCCGCAAAGATGCAAATTATGCAGATGGTTGGTCAATGGATATCCAACCCTGGGTCAATGGGCACGGCCATTGCTATCCACGGACCGCCCGGAACCGGCAAGACGTCGCTTGTCAAGGACGGAATCAGCAAGATTTTGGGACGCGAATTCGCGTTCATTGCATTAGGTGGTTGTGGTGACAGCAGTTTCCTGGAAGGCCATTCCTACACATATGAGGGAAGTACCTGGGGCAAAATCGTGCAAATCTTGACCGAGAGCAAGTGTATGAACCCGGTCATCTACTTTGACGAGTTGGACAAGGTGAGCGACACGCCTAGAGGACAAGAAATCATTGGAATTTTGACCCATTTGACAGACACTTCGCAGAACAGTCAGTTCCACGACAAGTATTTCTCGGAGATTGATTTGGATTTGAGCAAGTGTTTGTTCATATTCAGTTACAACGACGAGAATTTGGTGAATCCGATTTTGAAGGACAGAATGTACAGAATCGTGACGAAGGGATACGATTTGAAGGAGAAGTTGACAATTGCGCGAAACTATATGTTGCCAAAGATTCGCGAACAGGTAGGGTTCGGACCAGATGATATTGTGATATCCGATGAGGTTTTGTCACACATCATTTCCAACCAGGCGAAAGGTGAAGAAGGTGTGCGCAATTTGAAGCGAACCTTAGAAATCATACACACCAAGCTGAATTTGTACCGACTTGTGAAGCCGGAAGCAACCGGAATATTTGAGAAAGATATGGGACTTAATGTCACGTTTCCTTACACATTGACTAGGAAGGATGTAGATACACTTGTGAAAGTGGAAGAATGTGTGAGATTAAGTGTGCTGAACAGTATGTACATGTAAAGTAGGGAAACCTACGGTTTCCCCTACGACCCCTTCCCTTAATAGGGAACCTTTTATACCTATGAATATTTAAACTTAATTAACTAAAATATATTATTTTTTTATAAAAATAATATAAAATAAAAAGGGAAGGGGTCGTAGGGCGTAAGCGAAGCGGTATCCGTAGGTTCCCCTTCTAGTTACCGATTTGGTCCGATGCGCCTAAAGCATTTCCACCACGAGTTGTCAATAACTTGATGTCTCCATCACTCAAGCAAATATTTCCCTTGGAATTTGTGTATCCAAAGGGTTTGCATGTGGTGTTGGAATCATTGTTGTACATAAATCCGATGATTTTCTCGTCGCCATACGCGCCGGATTGCAAGCCATTGAATCCAGCAACCTTTATGGCAGGTGAATCCATTGGTTCAAATGCCTCTGCTTTGGCATATTGCTTCTTCTCGTACTGGTCTCTTGCCTCAAACTTTTCTTTAATTTGAGCAAATCCTTCGTAGGGGTACTCTTTTAATGTTTTTGCAGAAGAATATCCAACAACGCCGCTATTTCCCAACATTGCTCCAATGAAAATGACTAAAAGTAATCCAATGATGCTTAATAATCTGGTATCCATCTTTATATTTAATACGCAGATAAAATTATAAGGGTGCTAAGCTTTTTGGTCACTTCGCGTCGCTTTTTAGTCGCGTCGCTTTTTAGTCGCATCGCTTTTTAATTGCGTCGCATCGCTTTTTAGTCGCATCGCTTATCCAGTTCTCGCTTTTTTGGGCAACGCTGCATTTATTTTCTCTATTTTTGCCGAATTGTCTGAATTCTCTTTTATTTTATCTAAATAGGGTTTAATATTTACATCGTTCAAATACCTTTTTATTTTGTCATAACTGTCCACTAGTTTTTTCCGTTTATCTTTCCACTTTTTGGTATACGTGTTTGATATTAAAGTATCCACTAAATTGTTTCCAATATCAATCGCCAATTGAACATTGTCATTCACGTTTGTTTCAAAATCGGTAACCAATGTATTTATGGCATCTTTGCTCGTATTGACTCTAGAATATATACTATCGTACAGTTTGGTTAAATCCGGGTAAAAACTCACCATCTTTTTTAATTCGGGCGACTCCTTTTTATTCAGAGACTCATAATAATCTTCAACTTCTTTTATTTTTTGGTTAAGTTTTTTAATATTTGTTTTCGCGGTATCCACTTTTTTGTCAAAATTGTCTTTAGCGCCTGCCAATTCATTTTTTTTCGTTATTTTTTCAGTTAAACATCGGTCTCTATTGGCCTTGTCAAAATAAATTGCAATCGGATTTTGACAATTAGTGTTCAAATCTTTGGATATCTTGATTTGGAATTTAACAAAAAACCAACTATACAGAATCAGAAATCCAATAGTTATGAATGCCACAATCGTAATATATACTTGATTCAACCCCCAATAATTAATAACAATACTTTCGGGCATATAATAATTCATTACTTTTTATTTGGCTACCGTCGGCACCTTATTCAGACTTTTTCGCAAACTATCGGTTAACGCTTTTGTCCCACTGGTTGTTTTCAAAACACCATTGCTAATCTGGTTTTGGATAACTAAACCCGCAATTACTTTCTGCATACCTTCCTTCAATGCTAAAATGTTTTGATAAACCCCGGTTGCCATATTTTTATTTTGACTGTTGATTCCCTTACTCACGTCTTTTATTTTTTTGTCTAACTCAGAGACCAAAGCTTTCGTATTGTTTATTTTGCTGTTTATGTCGTTGTATCCGGTCTCTATTTTTTTCACAGTTGGTGCCACAATATTGCTTTGTTTCACCTGTAATCCGGCATTCTCCAAACAATACTCCATATTGTTAAGTGTGTTTTTGCCATACATCCACGCGAATGCCATTACTTCGGGTCTGCATCTCATTCTCTGCCAATTGTTTTTCACTTCAAAGAATTTGCCCAATTGGGCAATTGATATCATGGTAATGCTAAATAGTGTGATGGCAACAATAGAGTCTTTCCATAAATTGTCTCGTATGGATAAATCAAATATATATTTTATGGGTTGAATTGTAGATGACATCGTAGAGATATATATTTTTTATATATTATTTATCGGTTGTAAATTCTTTATCCGGTGTAAATTCTTTATCTGGTGTAAATTATTTATCCGGTGTAAATTCTTTATCCGGTGTAAATTCTTTATCCGTTGTAAAACAACATAAAACAAATGTGCAAAACAATATATAATCAACAATGAATTCATTTGTGCAAGGTTTAGATATGAAGTCTCTAATGGAGAGCGACGATTATGTAAATAACACAGACCGTATTCGCGAGCTCAAGCACAGCGAGAGCATATTGGAGGATATTGGAAAACTATGTGAGATAAGAAAGAAGCACCCACATATGCGGATGATGGATGAGATGGGATACAATGAGTTGTGTCGCAACACGGTTCCTTTTCTCTACAACAATTACACGGATATTTTTTTCAAAGTTGTGAAGGATGAGCTCAATATGGAGATGATGGTAAAATTCATCTTTATTTTGAAGCAAATAGAGGAGGGGGTTATAGACCAATATGACGCTTCGGTTAAAGTTGGAACCATTTTAAAAGAGATGTATGTGGACAGTGCCATGCGTCGTGGGGACAATTTAGATAAGTTGCACGAATCTGAGGCGCCTGCATTTGTGGAGCCGGTTAAAATGTCGTGGGCAGAATTCAAGAACAAGAACAAATAAAGGGTTAAGCGAAGCGGAAACCTACGGTTAAGGCACCCTTTGGGTGCCGAGGGTCGGACGCTCCGAAGGCGTCTTTACGCCCTTTGTGGTCGCTTTGCTAATCCCCTTCCCTTAAACCGAAACTATAAAATAAAAAAATGATAATATTTTATTTTATACTAAAAGGGAAGGGGTCGTAGGGCGTAAGAGAAGCTTCGCTTCTCTGAATAACCGTAGGTTTTCCTACAGGGAAGGTTCATAAGGCGTAAGAGAAGCGGTATCCGTAGGTTTCCTTAATATGTAATCAAATAAATACATAAATAATAGTTATCTATTTATATAAAATGAGTCAGGCATTACAAGATTTGTTTGCAATCCGCATTTTAAAAAATAAAACAAATGGTACATTCGTTGAAATAGGGTCAAACCATCCAATCACTGGAAACAATACCTATTTGATGGAATCCAAATTTAATTGGAAAGGATTAATGATTGAATATGACCGGTCGTTTGAACAACTATATAAGGATTTGCGACCAAATTCAATTTATAGGATTGGAGATGCGCGTTTAGTAGATTATAGAGGTATATTAGACGAAAACAATTTTCCAGCCAACATTGATTATTTGCAGATTGATTTAGATGTTAATAACAAATCCACATTGGACACGCTTCTCCTAATGGACAATACTTGTTTTGACAAGTACAAATTTGCGACAATTACATTTGAACACGATATTTACACAGGCAATTTTTTCAATACTCGCAAAATATCCAGAGAGATATTTAAAAAAAGAGGATACGAATTGGTTTTTCCAGATGTTGCCGTTTTTTTTGATGGGAAACATTGTCCATTTGAAGACTGGTATGTGCACCCGGATTTGGTAGATATGGATTACGTAAACAAAATTAGGAGTAGTACTGGTTTGAAAGTGGAAGAAATACGGGAACTCTTAAGGGAACCGTAGGTTCTGTTATGAACCCTCCCTTTAAATCCCATACTAAATAGATAACCTTATATTAAGCAAAGCAGTGTTTTTCTTAATAATATACTTTAAGGAGGGGGTCATAGGGGGAACGTAGTTCCACCTAATATCTCTGCAATATATATCTTGGGGTAAATGAATGAAGAGGTTGTCAATATTTTAACAAAAAACCTGGTTCCAAAAGATTTTGAGAAAAATGTGTTTGGCGAAGTTTTTACACCTATTCATTTCGTAGAGAAAATGCTGGATGCATTGCCCGCATCCATTTGGAAGGATAAGAGTTTAAAATGGTTTGACCCAGCCTGTGGAATCGGCAATTTTCCAATAATTGTTTATTACAGGTTGATGAAATCATTGGACAAAGTAATTGTTGGAGATAAGGTTCGCAGTAGGCACATCATAGAGAAGATGCTTTTTATGAATGAGCTCAACAAAAAGAACGTGGTTCTCTGCAAAAAGTTGTTTGCAATGATTGACCCAGAAGCAAAACCTAATATTGAATGCAAAGATTTCTTAGAATACGATGCGTCAACCAAATATGATATCATCGTGGGAAACCCGCCATACAATGAGGCGCGGATAAAAGAAACGTCGGACCAACCACTTTACTCCAAATTCATTGTGAAAGCAATAGAGATATCAAATAAATTAATGTTTGTGGTTCCGAGCAGGTGGTTTTCGGGCGGGAAAGGGCTGGACGAGTTTCGCAAATCTATGTTGTCGCGCAAAGACATTGTGTCTATTCACCATATTAATAATTCCAGAACTATTTGGCCCGAGGTTGATATTAAAGGTGGTGTCAATTATTTCTATTTAGACAAATCGCATGACGGGTTGACGGAATTCACGAGTGATTTGAACAGAGGGCAACCAATACAACTAGACAAATACGACATTTTGGTTTCCGACACCAAGGCTTATCCATTGATAAACAAAGTTGCAAAATATCCTTGTTTAAGTGATCTGTATCTCTCCACTGGCCATTTTGGAATCACGACGAATTTTGAACATTTTACAAACAGTATTTCTGTAAATTCGGTGAAGTGCTACGTGTCTGCGAAAAAAGGCGAACACAAGTTTGTTTTAAAAAAGTATGTCAAAAATGCATACGATTTCTGGAAAGTGTTTACGCCCCAGGGGTCGGGGAAAGGAGGCGACGGATTCGGCAACATCATTATTGGTTCCCCAAAAGAAATCGCGTCGCAGACCTATTTCGGGTTTAAAGTTGGGTCGGAAAAGGAAGCTAAATCATTGAAATCCTACTTGGAAACCGATTTCGCCAATTATATGTTGAGTTTGCGGAAAATAGACCAGCACATTAGCGAGGCCACGCTGAAATGGGTGCCGTTGCCACCGCTGGATAGAGAGTGGTCCGATGCCAAAGTGGCCAAGTATTATGGGTTAAATGAAAAAACCTATTTGGGGAAGACGCGACGCGCCAAGGTTTCTTCAAATAAAACGGTGAAGAGAAGATAAATATTTTTACAATAATATTAGATACATAACACCTAATATTATTAATGGATGAGCAGGCTTTGCAAAAGTTTGAAAAACCGGAAACGGATTTTTTGAAGGATAAAGAATGTTTGATATGTTTGGAACCGTTTGACCTAGAAATGAACCAAATTGTTATGTTGCCGTGCAAATGCGCCAATTCGGCATATCATATTCCGTGCATAATCAAATTATTAAAATCTGGAGAAAATAAGAATTTTTGCCCGCATTGTAAAGGAAAATACAAAATAGAATTTCAACAAATGGCTGCAATGCAAAATAATTACTTGTTAAGAATAGAACAAGAAAATCAGATTTACGAATTGAAAATAGAAAATTTTATAAAAATATTGTTCTTTCATATTTTAACGAATTCGGCGACGAATATCATTGGCATATCTCTATGCATGAGCTATCCAAATTATAACAATTACCCCGAATTCAATATTTTGATATTTTTTTATTTTTTTAAACTATTTTTGAATTATTGCATGTTATTTTTATCAAAACACAACCTTGATAAAATAGAAACCATATTGGCGGGTAGTTATGTTTATAAAACATTAGTATTTGGTTTTTTGCTATATTCTTCTGATAAATTTACAAAAAATCGTTTATATATCATTTTAATAATGAACACCCTATTATTTGGAGTTCTTGATTTTTCATTCCGATACATTATGGAGTACAAATTAAAAAATAGGGTCGTTGATATGAATGTGAATGTATAATATTAATTGGTTTTATCATCATCATCGTCATCGTCGTCATCTGGTCCGCATTCTTTGCATGGGTTCTCTCCACGTCGGCAGTCGCGGCAGTACCATTTTTCACATTCGCCACACGGCCAACCTTCCGACCCACGATTGATGTCACAGCGACAAGTATAGCATTTTCCATAGCAACCACACATATTATCACTGCTTCTGCATTCGTCGCACATACTTACACAGCAATCGCAACATACAGTATTTACACATTTGCTGCAACCAGTAATTTCACAAATAAAACACGTATCTGTACATCTTTTACAGTACAAAATGGGTTCATTTGATTTTTGCAAATATTTGCATTTAACGGCGTGGTTTTCATCATCATTATCATCTTCTCTATTGCATATTTCACACGAAACTGCTTTTTCTATTGGCGTCTCTTTATTGCAATCTTCGCAAACACACATAGTCGGTTTATTTTCCATTTTACAAATATATAGTAAAAAATGTTTAACCTTTTTACTATACATATTTATCCAGGCAAAATTTGCGGTTTCGGTTCCACGATTTTATTCCGAATGATGTAAACGGATGATATTACCAACAACGTGATTTCGGTGGAACTCCTGAAAATCATTGGAACATCCTGGGTCTGAACGCTGTAGTAAACCCACATACTGGACGAACAAATGTTTAATAAGCAAAACAACAGAGATAAACTATTGGTGCTTTTGTTCTTGTACAAGAGATACATAAAAATAAACCGACCAACTACAGACAATGAAATTGCCGTGTATGGAATGGTTTTTAGTTCGCTCATTTACAAAAATATAAATTTTATTTTTTATATTTTTATTACACAGAGAAAGAAATACATGGTCTAATAAAAGAACCACTTGGAACCCTTGTATTTGCTATTGTTCAACTCATCTAGTATGTCAGCATCGCATTTTGATTTGGATTTTCGGTATTCCAGGATATCATCTATTTTCTTATTTTTGGAAATATACAGCGAATTCAGCTCTTCTTCTCTTTGAGGTGTTGCGCCTTTACTATTTATTTTATTTTGAATGTCAATCTCCGCGTTGCAAATCACCTTTAGTTCATTGCAGTATTTCATCTCATCAATGTGCATGCTTATCACGTCCATAAATATATTTTTGTTATAAATAATTGGATACCGATACCGAATTGTGTCCGGAATGATGAATTGATTTTTCTCTTTCACTTCCTTTACCTTTTTCTCAATTTGCGTAATAAAATTTTGGACGTATTGCAAATCATATTTAATCAGTTTTTCCTGAGTATCATCTGCATCATCTACATCATCCTCCACATCATCCTTCTTCTTTTTATTATCAGATACGTTGCTTAACAATATTTTGCCAGAAGTAAATTCACATTCGGAAATCAGTTGGTCAAATGAGTATGCGGTCATTTTATGCGCCTCGGCTTTTGCATCCAATTTGTAAAAATTCACGAGTGATAAAATGATAGTATTTATGGCGCTGGTTGCCGAAACGACCTTTATCGCAGTTGCGTTGTTATAATATATTCCACTAATAACGGTGGACAAAGACGAGATAATAATTGCCGGAATCATGAGTCGGTACAGATAAAATTCGCAATAAGCCTTTGCTTCCAAAAATAGCATTTTTTGACCCTTCAGATACAAAGAAATCAGATCCAACGACGTTGATAATTTGCCGTCATTGTATCCGAATTTAATGTTCATCGTGTTCATTACATCCAGAAACCCGCGATAAGGTATTATCGGTTTTTTTACCGAGTCTACACAACTACTATCGCAGTCACTCTCCATTTGAGAGTCATCGTCATTTTCTTGGACATCAATACGCAAATCGGTGTTTGAAGGTAAATACATAGATAGATTATCTAGTGCATAAATTTTATATATTTGTATAAAATCTATATTGGCTGGGTATAAAATGTATATTGACCGATAAAATGTATATTGACCGATAAAATGTATATTGACCAATAAAATCTCCAAATAAATAAATGAAAGTTCCAGTAATGAAAGTCCCCGTGCGTTATTTACCCTTCGGCTTATCCAACAAGGATTCCAAAAAACAGGTCCAGATGTTGAAGAAATCCCGGTCCGAATACAAAAAGGGCAAGTATTTCACAAGGAAACAGGTTCCAACGTTTAAAAGTCGGCCATCCAAACATATTGGAAATGCCCAAAAGATTTATGGAATAGAGAAAATAGTACCCGGAAAGGAATTGGCAAAAGCAACTGGATGTTCCATTGACGCCTTGGACGAGATTGTAAAGAAAGGCGAGGGCGCCTATTTCTCGTCGGGGTCGCGCCCCAACCAGACCGCACAATCGTGGGGGTATGCCCGTTTAGCAAGCAGTTTAACAGCAGGCAAAGCCGCCGCGGTTGATTTCAACATTCTGGAAAATGGGTGCAATCATAATGGCAAAGCATTCACGCTTGCAAAAAAGGCACGTAAGACCTATGGTTACGGTAACGGAAGAACAAAACGGCGAATTCTGGGTTAACAATTTTATTTTTATTCATTAAAATAAAAATAATATTTTGCGTCTTTATTTAAGACGTCTTACTGAACGCTTCTTTGGTCTTCTTTTGCCAACGGTTCTTCTTTTTCCTCTAGCAAGACTTTTTGATTTAGAAACGCTAGTTGTTTGCGGTGTAACCAAAAATGTATAACGAAAGTCATCTGGACCGGTTGCAACTGAAAAATTTCTTACTATCTGAACACCTCTTGTGATTTTAAGATTATTGGCAGTTGCATAATCTTTTGCAGCATTTTTTGCATCAGCTTCAGTAAATCTTCCACCAATTTCTGTTGATTCCATAGTTTCTTTGTCAACTGCATACAATTTATACGAACTCATTTTAAATATATATAATTGTGAGATAATTATACATTCCTAAATATTTTTAAATAAAGAGATATATGCAAATGACCCAAAAAATAGATAGATACCCGCTGGCAAGGTGTTGTATCCAAGGTTGTTTACCATAAAATAAAAGGCAATTGCAAAGCTAGTGTAAAGTGGCAACAATCCAAGAACAACGTATATGTAATGATTTGGTTCTGTTACAGTTAATAATGTTGTTGATACATATTTTCTCTTTGACCTAGTTATCATGGGGTGCGTATTCATCTTTTACTACATTTATTTGGTTTCAAATCCTTAAATGGTTTGCAAAAAAAATCTTATACACCTTTGCAAATGAGTTTCAAAAATATAGAATGTAGAGAAAGAAGTAAAAATCAATGTATTTTGTATAATTTCCCAATTTCTCTCAACAAGCTGTTTTTTGAAATGGAATACACAAAGAGGGATTAAAAACAAAGAGAGAAAAACATCTTCCAAATAAAATAGTAAACTTGGAGATTTTTTAAAATGACTGCATAAAAAAATATTTTCCAAATTATCAAAATTTTTTAAAGATGTTTTTTCTCTCTTTGTTTTTTATTCTATTTCAAACACCGATTTTTAAAATAAAAGGTTTGGTTTGTTTTATTTATTATAGTTTAAAGTTTTTTTAGTTTTTTGTCTTCTCATATATTTTTGTCTTTTTGTTCTTTTTATTTTTTTTAAATGAGAATCACCAATCGTGATTAATTGATTTAATAATGGTAGACCATATAGTTGTAAAAACTCATTTACACTTTCATATGTATTTTTTTTTAATGAATAATTTTCAAATAAATTAGTCTCTTTTGCTGCTAAAAATATTTCAGTTATGCTGTGATTGTACGGTACTAACCAAATTATACACCCTAATATTATTAATCCCATGTTAATATCTTTAAAATAATCGCATAATCCAATCATTAAAAGTGAATGACCCGACGTGAATGACACTGATAGTTTGTTATATTTTTTTTTAATTTGCGTAAGTAAATTTAAATCATTTGGTTCAGCATTACAAATTACAAAATTAAAAACACTTGGTTCATCCGGATTAATCCCTTTTGAAGATAAAAAAGTACGCTCATTTATTGATAATGGTTCAACAAATGGAAATCTCATTAAAGTATCTTTAAGGCAATCTGGTGAAGGAGTCTTTTTTTTAATACTTTTTGTTACAATATCAGTATATTTACTAGGCGCAAATTTTTTCATCATCAGTTGATTTATATTGCTAACTACAGATGGATTATATAATTGACACATGTCATTGTAATTATCTTTCGGATAAGATGTTTTATCGTCGTTATTATAAATATAAAATGGTTTGTTTTTTTCATTACAAGGAATTTCATTAAATTCTGCGTCGTAACACTTCGAAAAATCTAATATATCAACATCAAACATATTTTCAATAATTTTTATATTAGATTTTATGGTAGTCTCGTTTAAAAATGAATAATTTCTCATAAAAGTATTTGGGTCCATTTTATAGTTTATTAATAAATCAAACATTAAACAATTCACATTATTGTTTTTTGTAATATTTTTAAGAATTGCAAACAATTCTCTAATATTTAAATTATTAATTAATATTTCTAGTTCTTCTTTAGTTTGTATTTCTCTTGTACCAATATTTCCGTATTCAATAATATTATTAGAAAAAAATACCTGGCATAAAAATTCTAAATTAAAATTTGCAAGTTTAATTTCAATTATATGAATAATTAGGTTTATTACTTTTAACAATTCGTTTTTTATACGTGTATTTAAATTACTGTTCAATGCTAAAACAATATTATATTCATATTTTACATTTTCATAATTCATTATATAAAATATACTGAGAATTTTATTTATTATTTTTGTTTTATTATTTTGTAAAAATAATTATGCTATAAAAAATAAATAAAAAATGGCATTTGAAATGTTACACATTTGGACATTCAAAACACCAACTTTGTAATGAAATAACTATACAGCTTAGTTTTGGTGTAAACCGTCTGGTTCCCTTAAAAATTGAATTAAAAATTTCAAATAATTGGAAATTTATAAAAACAAAATAAAATGACAGAGATATTAAAAAACATACGAAAAGACCAAAGGTGCTTGTTTTATTCGCAAATGCCAGGTGGTCAAGAAATCATATCATTTCGTGCAAATTATATTGATATTATTAATAAATATACGCTTAGACTAGAAAACGTGGAGTGTAATACCCACATGCACTATAATAATTGCGGAATGTTGTGTATGCCCGCCGGCTGGATAAAGAAAGTGGAAACACTGGATGATATTACTTGCGAAAAAGCATTGTTGCCATCCGACATTTTACTAGAAATTGATGGGTTTATGTAAGAGAAAACAACCATTTGAAAAACAATTGTCTAAAATTTTATAAAATAAATTGAAAATAATCTGGAGAATTTTCAAAAATGACTGCATACAAGTTTTTTTTCCAAGTTATCAAAAAATTTGGAAGATGTTTTTTTCTCTTTGTTTTATTTTTTTTAATTATTAAAAAATGTTTTATTATGTTAGCTTTTAGTATGGGATTTAAAGGGAACGACGAGTTCCCTTTATTATTAATAATTGCATAATGGATTTAAAAATACGTATATATTTGATATATCCAAAATGAACGAGAACAATCATGTGTTAACAATTAAGACCGTCCAAATTCAGCCCATCCGAAACTTAACAACGGCACTCAAGGATATATTGACAGACGCCACCATTACATTCACCAAGGATAGTATGAAAATCATAAATTTTGACAAGACCCACACAATGTTGGTCAGTGTTGTCCTCCATTCCAACAAGTTTGAGTCCTATAAATGCGTTCCCGACAAAATTGTCGTCTGCACCAACACGATGCATTTCTTCAAGCTGATTTCCACTTTATCCAATGACGATATTCTCACAATGTACATTGACAAGGAGGACTACCAGGACGGAATTGTCTCGTATTTGGGGATGGAGTTTGACAACAAGAATGTAGGGCAAACCTACGACTACAAGTTGCGACTCATTGAGCCAGACACGGAGGAATTGGTGATTCCCGATGTGGAGTATTCCACCATCATTAATCTGCCCACCGCGGATTTCCAGAAGATTGTGCGTGACCTGAATGCGTTGACGGACCGTGTTGAAATCAAATCTGTGGGGGACGACTTGATTTTTTCGTGCATGGGGACTTTCGCCAAGACCAAATTTAAGCGGTCGGAATCGGACAGCCATATGGATTTCATCGTGAAGCCGGACCCATCGGTGGTTGTGCAGGGCGAGTTTTCGGTGAAGAGTCTGAACAATTTCATTAAGTGCACGCCTCTGTGCAGTCATTTGGAGATGTATTTGGGGAACGATTTGCCGTTGATTGTGAAGTACGATGTGGCGTCGTTGGGTGAAATCAAGTTGTGTTTGGCGCCTTTGCCACCCAACTAAGTAGGGCGTAAACTTGTTGACCTACGGTTTCCCCTACGACCCCTTCCCTTTTGTCTTGTGTTTTTAGTTATTTTTGTCTTGTGTTTTTAGTTATATTATTTTATAAAAATAATATAAAAATGGTTGTAAAAACCTGTCAATATATATATAATGGCAGAGCAAGAAACGGAAGAAATAAAAAAAGAAGAAAAACAAAAGCTTCCAACAATTACGATTGCAATTGTTGCTCATGGCAATGATTTAATTAATGAAAAAATAGATATAGACCCAAATGTCCGAATATATTCTAGGGCAGGAAGCGCACTTTGTTTTGGTATTTTTAATAATAATGATATTGACTTTGTGGAAGACTTATACTATACCGATGAGAGAATGCACGGTGATGATAAAAGATCAAGTTATGAAATGCTACAAAAAGTTGCCGAACATTATAAAATGCCAGAACACGATGAAGAATTTGTAAAGACAATATTCAAGAGTATAGAAGAATATCCCAAGTCAGCAAAACATACTTTAAAAACGATTGCAAGAAAAAAACATAGTCAAATATACACACCATTTTATGACCATCTGTATAATTTTACGGATAATACTAGTGATTTAAAGGGCAATAATCAGATTACTGTTATAGAGACAAAAAACCACAAATCAATAAGTAATATTAATTATGGAGATATAATAAATTTAGCGAAAAAAAGATATGCTATACAAGCACCATCGATCCTCTTTAGAATAGACATTGAAGAAAGAAGATTTGTTAATTTTTTTAAAAAATTCCATATGACAGAATTGTTGCCAGAATCCAAATTAAATTTTTTTGAAAAAAAAGAATTAGAAGATTTGAGAAAAAAATATGCCAATAATCCCAGTGAATTACTCAGCAAAACAAACGATTATTTAAAACTTGCAAAATTAAAACGATATAGTAGAAATATTTATGAAAATCGACATCTCCTTTTTGAAGATGGTTTTGTGTCTGAAATTAAATTATTGGCTGAGTTTGAAAATCCAAATTCTAAATTATACGAATACATTACGTATGAAGACGATAAAGAAATAATTAAAGAAACAATGAAAGAAATCAAAAGATTGGAATCCGATAAATCGTTATCATTTTCAAAACAAAGAGAAAAACGGCGCGGATTTTATAATGAACACGATGATATTATTCCAGGTGTAAAATTAAGTACTATCATTAATTTTTTGAAATCAGAAGGGTTTGTTATAATAAACATTATTGATTTTTCGTGTAGGGGTGTCAATGAAAACGTGAGCAAAGACCGAATTCGAATTATAGATGAGAGACAACAAATGATGGCGGATGAAATAGAACAAGGACTTGGTAGAAAACGGAAGAAAAGAAATAAACGTACACAAAGAAGAAAACGTACTCAAAAAAAACGTACTCAAAGAATAAAACAAAAAAAATAGAAGATGCAAAGAAAGAATGATTTTATTTAGAGACAATTAAAATCTTTTACCAATATATAAAATGTCTATTCTCATGCTTGTTGTTATGGCGCTCCTTTTTGCCGCATTGACCCCCGGTGTT
>JACCDO010996142.1_pt1 | contig 16146 bp, 15 predicted proteins | sample 7446101 | NCBI WGS metagenome assembly JACCDO01 (sample SAMN15323440, study PRJNA562643) | freshwater metagenome | isolation source: river surface water | place: USA:Blue River Watershed | collected 2017-08-16
AATCCACTTGCCTGAACACTAGACAAAAATATTCCGTATAGAAACAACACAAGTCATAATGGCGAGCTTGCCTAGAAGATAATCCCTCTCCAAAAGCATACCCATCCGTAACCACGGAACCCGCTCGCCCATGACAACCCCTTCCCGCCCAAGCCACTACCACCCCTACTGGGGAAAAGCCTCCCCGGCCCTCCCCCCTACCCGACCCCACAGCCCCGGCTGGCACGGGCTGGCGTATCACTGTTTGGATGTGGCGGCGGTGGGCTATGAATATCTGGCCCGTGCCCCGTCGTTCAAAGCCTTGCTGCGGGAATGCTTGGGGGAGCTGGATGATGACGGCCTGCTGGGCTGGATTGCCTTTTGGCTAGCACTGCACGATGTGGGCAAATTCGCCGAAGCCTTCCAGGGGCAAAAGCCGGAGTTGTTTGCTCAACTGCGGCAACGCCCGCCCAAGTTCGCCTACGGCAAGCGTCACGACAGCCTGGGCTGGCTGTATTGGCAAGACGTGCTGTTGGAGCAAATGCTGGATCAGGCTTGGTTTGGCGACGATGCCGAACATCTTGAAGACGGTCTGGCTTGGTGGATGCGCGCCGTCACCGGCCATCACGGTATGCCGCCCGAGCCCAACGGCGGACATTGGCGGCAACACTTTGAGCCACAGGACGATAAGGCTGCCATCAGTGAATTCGTTGCCGAACTACGGCAGCTGTTGTTCACCAAAGCCCTGGCTAAGCTGGCGCCACAGTTGGACGAGGAACGCTTTACCGGCTACAGCCGAATCCTGTCTTGGTGGATCGCCGGGCTGACGGTGTTGGCGGATTGGCTGGGTTCCGATACGGCTTACTTTCCCTACTGCGCCGAGCCGATGCCTTTAGCGGAGTACTGGGCCCGTGCCCGCCGCCAAGCACGGCAGGCTTTGGCCCAGTCCGGCGTTCTGCCCGCTGCCCGGCAAACACCGCTCAGTTTTCAGGAACTTTTCCCCCATATTGCCCAGCCCTCACCGCTGCAAACCTGGGCCGAGCAGGTGCCCTTGGCCGATGGCCCACAGATTTATCTGCTGGAAGATGTGACCGGTGCCGGTAAAACCGAAGCCGCCGTCACCTTGAGCCACCGTCTGATGGCGGCGGATTTGGCGGACGGCTTTTTTATCGCCCTGCCCACCATGGCCACTGCCAACGCCATGTATGGTCGCATTCGCCACGTTTACCAAGCCTTGTTTGGCGATTTAGCCCATCTTTCCTTGGCCCATGGTCAGCGCAAATTGGTGGACTATTTCGCGCAGAGCATCCTTCGCCCTGGTCAGCGGGAGGCCGATCCCCAACAGCAGGACGACAGCGCCACCGCCCGCTGTAGTGCGTGGTTGGCGGATCGCAACAAAAGCGCCCTGCTGGCCCCCGCCTCAGTGGGCACCATTGACCAAGCTTTATTGGCGGTACTGCACAGCAAACATCAATCCCTGCGCCTGTTGGGTTTGTTCCGCAAGGTGCTGGTGGTGGACGAAGTGCACGCCTGCGACAGCTACATGCAGGCTGTCTTGGAAAACCTGTTGGAATTCCACGCCCAAGTAGGCGGCAGTGCCATTTTGCTCTCCGCCACCTTGCCCACCGCCATGAAGCAGTCCCTGCTAGCCGCGTTTGCCAAAGGGCGGGGCAGCCGCTGTCAAACACTCAGCAATAACGCCTATCCGCTCACCACGGTCTGGCCGGGGCATTCGCCCACCTTGCCCCTAGAACAAGAAATCCAAACCCGGCCCGATGTGCGCCGCACCCTGGAAACGCGCTACCTCAGCGATGAAAAGCACGTCATTGCCGAATTGCTGGCGGTGTTGGCCCAAGGCGGCTGTGCTTGCTGGATGCGAAATACCGTTTTTGATGCCCTGGACGCCTATCAAAAACTGGCGCCCCACGTGGCCGAAGACAAACTGATTCTGTTCCATGCCCGCTTTTGCTACGGCGACCGGCTAGAAACTGAAAGCCAGATTCTGAAGTTCTTCGGCCCTGAAAGCACCCCGGAACAACGGGCAGGCAAGCTGGTGATTGCCACCCAAGTGGCCGAACAGAGCTTGGATGCGGACTGGGATTTTGTGGTGAGCGACTTGGCGCCCATAGACCGCCTGATTCAACGGGCGGGCCGCCTGCGCCGCCATCCCCGCGATAGCCAAGGGCAACGCTTGACCGATCCCCAAGCCCGCGATCAACGAGGCACCGCTTGCCTGTGGCTATTCGGCCCGACCTGGACGGAAAACCCCGCCGCCGATTGGTTCAAGGCGCCCTTCCCCAAAGCCGCCGGGGTCTATCCCCATCACGGTCAACTGTGGCGCACCGCCCAGTTACTGCAAGCGGGACAACTGCACATGCCCGACGACGCCCGCCGCTTGATTGAAGACGTGTTCAGCCCCAGCGCCGACTTTCCCGAGAGCCTGCAAAAAATCGCCGCCGCCGTGGAAGGCGAACACTACGGCGACCGCAGCCTTGCCCAACAGCACGGCGTAAAGCTGGCGGATGGCTACGTGCGCGGCGCCTATTTGGACTGGTGGAGCGAAGCCGCCAGCCCCTCCCGCCTAGGCGAAGCCACCACCACCGTAGTGCTGGCCCGTTGGCAAGACGGACAACTGCGCTTCTGGCACGACCATGACGAGCACAACCCGGCCCAAGCCTGGGCCTACAGCAGCCTACGCATCGCCCGCCGCCTGATCGCCGAGCCAGCTCCTGCCACCGATCCAGCAGAAAAAGTAGAAATCGAACGCCTCGCCGCTTTACTGCCCGGCCAAGGCAAATGGATGGTTTTGCTACCGCTCACAGAAATCAACGACCACTGGCAAGGCTTTGCCCTGGCCGCCCCAAAAGGCAAAAACGAAGCCGAGCGCAAGTGCTGGCGTTACAGCGCGCTGTTTGGTTTGCAAGAGTTGAATCAAGAAAAAGGGGCTGAATGATGACCATCCAGCCCCTAAAGCCCCACGGGTGTGGGGAACGTGATTACCAGCAGAGTGATGCAAGTCACACGCCTCGGTTCATCCCCACGATTGTGGGGAATGTTGTCAGTTTGACAGAAGCGCCTCATTAGACAAAATATTTACAAGTCACTCGCCTCTTAATAATGTGTTGACGAGGGCACAAACGGGCAGGTATATTGCAGCCATGGCTAGGGTTCGCCGGTAAGACGACGCAAATACGGCCATCCAAACCCTGCTTTTCAAGATGGGTTTGGTATTTCAATCAACTACTGGAGTGCGAAATGCAGAAATATGAAGCACGTCAATGTGAAGAACCAAACAAGGGAAAATGGTGCATTTGTGTCGATGGCCAGCTCTGTCAATCCATAGGGATTTTTGACAGCAAGGGTAGCGCGGAAGATGTTATTCATCGACTCATTAATCTTGAGAGGAAAGTCCGTGAGATAGATGCGTATGCCATATTCGAGATCCCCATACCTGCCAATAAAATAGGCTATGAGGGCCCAATCAAAGCAGTGGTTTCCCCATCCGACGGTTGTGGTTATGGAATCGCGCAAAGTTTAGGGTGTAATAAATACGCACTACACATAGGCGAGGAATTTAAACTCCTCACCATTCAGTACCAGATGGATGGGGTCAAGATCACTCTTCCCAAGACAAGAGAGCGCGAAGGAAAGAGTAGATAGTTTTTCCATCTCTCCCTCATTCCCCAACGCTTCCCGAGGAAAAACAATGAACCTACTAACAGCCCCCTGGCTTCCTGTTCGCTTTAGAAGCGGGCAGCGGGCTTGGATTGCGCCGGATCGCTTGGGCGATGCGGAGATTGTGGCGTTTGATGCGGATCGGGCCGACTTCAATGGTGCGTTGATGCAATTCGCCATTGGCCTGCTGCAAAGCGTGGCGCCGGTGGACAACGGCACGCAATGGAAGAAACTGCTGAACGAGCCGCCCAGTGCAGCCACCTTGGCGGAGTGGTTCGCGCCCTACCTGTCGGTGTTCGAGTTCAACGGCACAGGGCCGCGCTTTATGCAGGATTTGGACTTGCAGGCCGAAGGCGCGAGCGAGAACGCCATCGGCGCCTTGTTCATCGAAATGCCCGGTGAAAACGCACTGCGTAACAACAGCGACCACTTCATCAAGCGCGGCGGGGTGTCTGGTCTGTGCCCCGATTGCGCGGCAACGGCCTTGCTCACCTTGCAGATCAATGCGCCAGCCGGTGGCGTGGGGTATCGCACGGGCTTGAGGGGTGGCGGGCCGCTGACCACCTTGTTGCTGTGCGAACCGGCCCAGTCTTTGTGGCAAGACTTGTGGCTGAACGTACAAGAACGTCCCTCTTTCCTCAGCCACTGCGGTGACGCCAATTTGACGGAAACGGTGTTTCGTTTTCCCTGGATGGGCAGCATGGAAAAAATCCAACCTGCCAACGGCAACGGCGAAACCCAACCGGCGCGAGTTCATCCCGACCATATTTTCTGGGCCATGCCGCGCCGCATTCGGCTGGATTTTGAGCAAGTGGGCCAAGGCCAGTGCGATGTGTGCGGGCGCGAGTCGGGGCAATTGGTGCAGCGTTTCATCACCCGCAATTACGGCCTGAACTACAAAGGGCCGTGGGATCACCCCTTGTCGCCCTACTACCAGAACAAAGAGGACTGGCTACCGCTGCATCCGCAACCGGGCGGGCTGGGCTATCGCCATTGGCTGGCTTGGGTGCTGGGACACGGCAACGACAAGAAAAATCTGCGCGCCGCCCGCATCGTGGCACACGCTTTGGAACACCGGCACCGCCAGATCAAGCACGGCCTGCGCCTTTGGGCCTTTGGCTACGACATGGACAATATGAAGGCAAGATGTTGGTACGAGTCAAAGCTGCCGCTTTATCACTTGGCTGATTGCGCGCCCGACGACCAGCGCCACCTGAAAGCGGAACTCGGCACCTGCTTGAACGGCGCCGACTTGGCCGCCCAATACACCCGCAATGCGGTGAAAGATGCGTGGTTCAGCGCCGACGCCAAGGGTGATTTCAGCGTGGTGGATGCCGCCTTTTGGGCCAAAACCGAGACCGCCTTTTATCGGCTACTGCAAGACTTGATCGCGGCGTTCAGTGAGGGCCAGCCCCACAACGACCAAGCCACCCGTGCGGCCTGGCACCAAATCTTGATTCATACCGCCGAAAAACTGTTCGACCAGGACTTCGTCGGCACCGGTTTGGTGGAGCGACAAAACCCGCGCCGGGTGGCCCTAGCCTACAAGCAGCTACGCAAAAATCTACGCGGCCCCAAGTTGTTGCAAACCCTGTTGCTGCCGATCCCGGAAAAAACCAAAGCCCCCAAGAAAGCCAAAGGAGCCAAGTAATGGAAAAACTCAACCCCGCCGTGTTCGAGCGTTTGTTGTCTTGGTGGGAACGTCTAGAAGACAACCGAGCCGACCGGGCGATTCTGAAGCGGGCGCCCTCCCTCACCGCCGTGGCCCTGAGCGCGCCCTATCAAAGGCTGTACCGGGAATTGTTGTCAGCGGGTTTCCCGACGAGCGAAAAGCCGGAACGAGATCGCTTCAGTGACCATTTGCTGGCTGTAGTGGGTTTGCTGGCCCATGTGCGCGGCGAACAAGAGGGCGTCAAGCAACGGAATGGCGAACTGCCTCCCGCCAAGGCCATGAGCCGCAAAGACAAGGACAGCGACCGGCCGGTAGTCAGTGAATTGCGTTTCCGCCGCTTGTTGGAATCCCCCGACCTGGAAAGCCTGTTTACCGGCTTGCGCCGTGTGCTGCCCATGGTCGGCAGCTACATTGATGTTATCCAACTGGCGAAAGACATTCTGTATTGGGGCGATGACAAGAAAAAAACCTGGGCCTACCAATACGACTGGCCGGAAAAATCCGGCGAATCCTAATGCACTTCCCTAATAGACACAGACACCTACATTGAATTGATTGGAGAAATCACCATGTCCCGCTTTGTACAACTGCACATCCTGACCAACTACCCGCCCTCCAACCTGAACCGGGACGATACCGGCCGCCCGAAATCCGCGCTGATGGGCGATGCGCCGCGTTTGCGCATTTCCTCCCAGAGCCAAAAACGGGCTTGGCGAACCTCCGACCTGTTCAAGGAAGCCTTGAGCGGCCATATCGGCACCCGTACCAAACGCCAAGGCCGAGATGTTTACGAAGCGCTCAAGGCCGGTGGCGTCGGTGAAAAGGCGGCACGGGAATGGGCGCGCAGTATCGCCGGGCAATTCGGTAAGCTGAAGTCGGACAAGAAAACCGATAACAACGAAAACTTAGACATCGAACAACTGGCCCACTTCGGCCCGGAAGAATTGGCAGCCGTGGATGCGCTGGTAAAAACCTGCATCGAGCGCCAAGCGGCCCCCACGGACGAAGAGCTGGCCCTGTTGCGCAAGCCGGAACAAGCCGCCGACATCGCCCTGTTTGGCCGCATGCTCGCCAGCAGCCCGGATTTCAATGTGGAAGCCGCCGTGCAAGTCTCCCACGCCATTACCGTGCATAAAGCCGTGGTGGAAGACGACTATTTCAGTGCTGTGGATGACCTCAACAAAAAAGCGGACACCGGCGCCGCCCATATTGGTGAAAAGGGTTTTGGCGCTGGCTTGTTCTATCTCTATGTCTGCATTAACCGGGAACTGTTGCAGGAGAACCTAGGCAACGATGGCGAACTGAGCAAGAAAACCCTGGCCGCCCTACTCCACGCCGTGACCAAGGTTTCCCCCACCGGCATGCAAAACAGCCACGCCTCCCGCGCCCATGCCAGCTTTGTCTTGGCGGAAAAGGGCGACCAACAACCGCGCTCCTTGGCGCAAGCGTTCTTGAAACCGGTGTCCGCCAGCGAAGGCGGCGACATGCTGGACAAGGCAGTACGCGCTCTGGAACAACGCTTCGCCAATTTCAACAAGGTGTATGGCGCCTGCTCCGATCAGCGTTGCCACTTCAACGTGGAAACCGGCGAGGGCTCGCTGGCGGAATTGGTGAGCTTCGTTCAGGAGTAAGACCATGGATTTCCTGGTGTTTCAACTGAAGGCACCGCTGGCAGCTTGGGGCGATACCGCCGTGGGGGAATTCCGGCCCACGGTGGATTACCCCGGCCAGTCCGCCTTGCTCGGTCTATTGGCTGCCGCCCTGGGGTTGCGCCGTGACCAAGCGGACGCCCACGCACAACTAGCCGAGCATTACGGTTTTGCGGTGGGGGTGCAATCCGGCGGTAAATTGCTGCGGGACTACCACACCGCGCAAGTGGCCGGTCAAGCCGCCCTGAAAAAGCGCCCCCACTTCACCCGACGGGATGAACTAGCGATTCCCAAGCAGGATTTGCACACGGTGCTGTCTACCCGCGATTACCGCCAAGACGCTGAATGTCTGGTGGCGGTGCAAGTATTGAGCTCAGATGCCGCCGCGCCGTATTCCCTGGAACAACTGGCGGCGGCACTGCGGACGCCACGCTACACCTTGTATCTGGGGCGTAAATCCTGCCCACCGGCTGCACCCTTGTTTCCTCAAGTGCTCAATGCCGATGCGGCCTTGGCGGCTATGGAACAGTACCGGCAAGCGCTGGAAGCCGCTCGGCAGACCCATGCCGACCGTTGGCGGGGCCTGCCCCTGGAAGATGTGGCGCCCATCGGCAAATTGGCGTGGGGAGCCGGGGTTGAAGCCGGTGCCGAGGCTCAGCTCACCACCAGCCGGAAAGATCGCCCCATTCATCGCAGCCGTTGGCAATTTGGCGAACGCAGCGAACACCTCGCCCTGCTTCGGGAGGACGTCTGACATGTACTTCAGTTTGATTACCCCCACCCCCGGCCTGGAGCGCCAAGCAGCCCAGCAATGGACAGAGCAAACCGATGCCTACCAAGAACATCAATGGCTGTGGCGCTTTTTCCCCGGCGAGCCGGAGGCTAAACGGGATTTCTTATTCCGCCGCCGCGACCAAGATGGTGTGCCGCTCTTTTACCTCGTCTCCCAGCGGGAACCCCAAAGTGTCGGCCCGGCATGGCAAGTACAAAGCCGTGACTACGCCCCTCAACTTCAAGCCGGGCAATGGCTGGAATTTGAGCTGCGGGCCAATCCCGTTGTGACTCACAGCCGCACCGGCAAAAGCCAGCGTCACGATGTCATCATCGAGGCCAAGAAAGTCCTCTTGGCGGCGCGGGGACTGAAAAAATGGGACGACTGGAAAATGGATCGGCTAGACCAAGACGGCCACCCCGACCCGCGCCCGGAGCTCTATCAATTAGCCCTGGAACACGGCGGCCATTGGCTGGAAAAACGCGGCCCCAGTCACGGCTTCGCGCTGGCTTTGGATAGCCTTGCAGTGGACGGCTACCAGCAACAGCGCGGCCAAGCTCGCGGAATCCAGTTTTCCAGCGTGGATTTCAAAGGGCTGCTGCAAGTCACCGACCCGGCTGTATTCGTAACCAAAGCACTCACCCAAGGCATCGGCCGAGCCAAAGCCTTCGGCTGCGGTTTGATGTTGGTGCGGCGGGTGTGATGGCCTATCGCGAGCAAGCTCGCTCCTACAACATCGTTCCCGTAGGAGCGAGCTTGCTCGCGATAACACGCTGAAACCCCATCATTTCGTAGCCCGGAGGCGCGCAGCAAGTCCGGGGCTAGGCCGACCACAAGCACCCCGGACGCGACCTTGGGGCTTTCTCCGGGCTACGCTTGGGGCACGGGTTCAACCGAGGCAATGGGGAATTATGCTATCGTTTGATGGCACAAATTTCCCAGGAGACCAGGATGCAAACCTTTACTGTCCGTGACTTGCGCGAGCGTACCGGGGAACTGATCCGGGGCGCCGAGGATGGCAATCTGTCGGTGATTACCAAGCATGGGACGCCGGTGTTCGTGGCCGTTCCCTTTAACGATGTGTTGTTGCAATCCGGGGTTCGGGTGGCACTAGCTATCCAATTGTTCGACAGCGAAACCCTGACCCTGGCGCAGGCGGCCAAGTTTGCTGGGCTTAGTGCGGAAGCGATGATCGAACGTATTGGCGCCGCCGGGGTGGCGGTGTTGCGCCAGCCGGAAGAGGAGCTGGATGCGGAACTGGCGGTGATTGAAGCCCATGGTTATAGCCGATAGTGGGCCGTTGATCGCCCTGGCACGCCTGGATCTGCTGGGCTTGTTGCCCCGGCAGTTTGCGGACGTGCTGGTGCCGCAGGCGGTGCTGACCGAGTGCACCAGCGACGCCAACAAGCCGGGGGCGGCCAGGATCAGCCGTGCGCTCGCGGAAGGACTGTTCAAGGTTGTGGTGGTCTCCGGTGTGGATACGTTTGCCACTCTGCACGGGGTGGATTCTGGAGAGGCGGCGGCCTTGATGCTGGCCTTGGAGCAACACTGCCCCGCCCTGGTGGACGAGCGCCGTGGTCGTCGGGTAGCCGCAGACCTGGGTATCCCTCTGGTGGGTACTCTGGGGGTATTGCTTCGTGCACGCCTCACAGGGCAGATCGGGCCACTGGTAGCCGCTCTGGATAACTTTGGCTATCGGCTATCACCGCGCCTGATTCAGGCCGTTTTGCAGCGCTCAGGAGAAACTTGAACCATGCTCCCCCCTCTCAAACCCATCCCTATTAAAGAGCGCATGTCGGTTGTCTTTGTCGAGAAAGGCGAGATTGATGTGGTGGATGGGGCGTTTGTGGTGGTCGATCAGCAGGGGTTTCGGGTGCGGCCTGTGCTCACCCACATTCCGGTGGGCGGGGTGGCGTGCATTATGTTGGAGCCGGGGACGCGGGTGTCGCACCGGGCGGCGGCCTTGGCGGCGCGGGTGGGCACTTTGCTGGTGTGGGTGGGCGAGGCCGGGGTGCGGCTTTATTCCTCCGGTCAGCCGGGCGGGGCGCGGGCGGATCGGCTGTTGTATCAGGCCAAGCTGGCGCTGGATGAAAGCTTGCGGCTGAAGGTGGTGCGCAAAATGTACGCCATCCGTTTTGGCGAGGAGCCGCCGGAGCGGCGCAGTGTGGAGCAGTTGCGCGGCATCGAGGGCGCACGGGTGAAGCGTACTTATCAGCTCTTGGCCCAGCGTTTCGGCATCAAGTGGAGCGGGCGGGATTACAACCCGGACAACTGGGATGTCTCCGACCTGCCCAATCGTTGCCTCTCTTCCGCCACGGCGGCTTTGTATGGCGTCACCGAGGCGGCGGTGTTGGCGGCGGGCTATGCCCCGGCGGTGGGCTTCATCCACACCGGCAAGCCCTTGTCCTTTGTCTACGACATGGCCGACATCTACAAATTTGAAACCGTGGTACCGGCGGCCTTCAAAGTGGCGGCGGAAAACCCGGCCAATGCCGAGCGGGCGGTGCGGCTGGCCTGCCGGGACATTTTCCGTCAGACCAAACTCTTGGAGCGCATCATCCCGGACATTGAAGAGATTCTGGCCGCTGGCGGCATCACCCGCCCGGAAGCGCCGGAAGACGCGGTCGGCCCGGCCATTCCCAACCCGGAGGGCCTCGGCGATGCTGGTCATCGTGCTTGAAAACGCCCCGCCCCGGCTGCGCGGGCGCTTGGCCATTTGGCTGTTGGAAGTGCGCGCCGGGGTGTATGTGGGCAACTATTCGCGCAAAGTGCGCGAGCACATCTGGCAACAGGTGCAAGACGGCCTGGAAGACGGCAACGCGGTGATGATGTGGCGCACCAACAACGAAGCCGGTTTTGAATTTGAAACCCTAGGCCAAAACCGCCGCATGCCCGCCGATTTCGACGGCGTGCGTCTGGTCAGCTTCTTCCCCGAAGCCGAGCAATCTGATCCTTAACAACTCGGAAAAAATGCCTTGGTAATGGCATTTGTTCGGTAGAATTCGCCCTCCTCAAATTTCCATGCAATTTCATGGAGATAGAGGAAGTGTGTTCCCCACGCCTGTGGGGATGAACCGAGAGTATCTAAATGGTAAAGCGCGTTTTAATCGTGTTCCCCACGCCTGTGGGGATGAACCGGCGTCCAAGCTGGCCGCGCGGTTCAATAGCTGGTGTTCCCCACGCCTGTGGGGATGAACCGGACACGGACGGCACGGACTTTGTCGTCGGCCAGTGTTCCCCACGCCTGTGGGGATGAACCGTTCTTGCGGGTAGCCGGGCCAACCAGCGCCGGGTGTTCCCCACGCCTGTGGGGATGAACCGCCCGTCGGCAACTGGCCGCCTATATCGGCTACGTGTTCCCCACGCCTGTGGGGATGAACCGAGCGTAGCCCGTGCGAACAGGTCAGAACCGTCGTGTTCCCCACGCCTGTGGGGATGAACCGCCAGTCGTACAGCTTCGGGAAATACTCCCCGTCGTGTTCCCCACGCCTGTGGGGATGAACCGAAAAGCAACAAAGGCCTCGTCCGCGCCAATTCGTGTTCCCCACGCCTGTGGGGATGAACCGAGCCGCAGAATTAGGAAGAATTGCGCTCATCTGTGTTCCCCACGCCTGTGGGGATGAACCGGACATACTAAGAAACCTCCAATAAGAATGAATCGTGTTCCCCACGCCTGTGGGGATGAACCGTCCGGTTGGAGGCCGGACTTGGGATGATGCTTGTGTTCCCCACGCCTGTGGGGATGAACCGACAAGTAGGCCGTGCTGAAACGTTTAGATGATGTGTTCCCCACGCCTGTGGGGATGAACCGCCGATGGTAGCGCTCAATTCAACGGGGTTGTGAGTGTTCCCCACGCCTGTGGGGATGAACCGTCACGATAAAAGACGACGACCCACTACTAAAAGTGTTCCCCACGCCTGTGGGGATGAACCGACGACTCAAGAGCCGCCATGACTACCGTGTTGCGTGTTCCCCACGCCTGTGGGGATGAACCGATTTCAGTCTGGGCAATGGCTAAGCAGGCCGCGTGTTCCCCACGCCTGTGGGGATGAACCGTGTTGTCTATTTCAATAAGACTTGCCACAACATGTGTTCCCCACGCCTGTGGGGATGAACCGACATAGTGCATACCCCACACCATAAAAATAACGTGTTCCCCACGCCTGTGGGGATGAACCGCAGGATTCTGCGGGCCGGGGGAATGTGGACTTGTGTTCCCCACGCCTGTGGGGATGAACCGGCGGCCTTGGCGCTACGTGAACTGATGTTGGAGTGTTCCCCACGCCTGTGGGGATGAACCGCAGGGGTGGATATGAGTAATAGAGAAATGAGTGTGTTCCCCACGCCTGTGGGGATGAACCGTTCGGAAGTCGGGGGTGGGGCGGGGTTTAGCGGTGTTCCCCACGCCTGTGGGGATGAACCGTTTGTTTGATAGCCAAATTTGGCTTTTCAGATGTGTTCCCCACGCCTGTGGGGATGAACCGCTATTTTTGCTTACCCCTTAAACTGTCAGAAAGTGTTCCCCACGCCTGTGGGGATGAACCGACCCCGCCCTTGTCTGTGCTGCCATTGAAACCGTGTTCCCCACGCCTGTGGGGATGAACCGCTAGGGCGCGGGGAGAGCGATAGTAGGAGCGTGTGTTCCCCACGCCTGTGGGGATGAACCGTGACATCGTTTTGATGCACAAAAAACGGTGGTGTGTTCCCCACGCCTGTGGGGATGAACCGAACAGCCTCGACGGTGCCCTGCAAATCGCCGTAGTGTTCCCCACGCCTGTGGGGATGAACCGCGCTATCGAACGCGGCTTGCTGGAGTTGGTACGTGTTCCCCACGCCTGTGGGGATGAACCGCCCGCGACCAGATTCGGACTGATCTGGAGAAGGTGTTCCCCACGCCTGTGGGGATGAACCGATACAGCGTGACCGGGGCGGTTCGGTTTTGGCGTGTTCCCCACGCCTGTGGGGATGAACCGCCATCACCGTTACTGCCGGAGACGCACTACCGGTGTTCCCCACGCCTGTGGGGATGAACCGTCAATGTCGGAATAGATCAAGTTCCAACTATAGTGTGTTCCCCACGCCTGTGGGGATGAACCGGGCCAAGTACGTCGGGGCCATGTCATGAACCGGTGTTCCCCACGCCTGTGGGGATGAACCGCGTTGTACGATGTACCGATGAATTGATGATTAGTGTTCCCCACGCCTGTGGGGATGAACCGGTATATGCCGCTATGGCGGGGTCTGCAATCGGGTGTTCCCCACGCCTGTGGGGATGAACCGTAGCCCTCAAACACCGCCCGGAAGCGGTAAGCGTGTTCCCCACGCCTGTGGGGATGAACCGGGCTTATGGGGTTCGTTTTGGGGGTTGGAAAAGTGTTCCCCACGCCTGTGGGGATGAACCGCGGATACGCCAACCAGCGTGCCACCCAATCAAGTGTTCCCCACGCCTGTGGGGATGAACCGCCAGCGCGGGCGTTAATTCTGGCACGGTTGTGGTGTTCCCCACGCCTGTGGGGATGAACCGCGCACAGTGAATGGCACTTGATCCAGAACCACGTGTTCCCCACGCCTGTGGGGATGAACCGCAATAACCAAAAATAATGTCACTCATGGCGTTAGTGTTCCCCACGCCTGTGGGGATGAACCGCTCGACAGTAACAATGACGGCTTCCCGGATAGGTGTTCCCCACGCCTGTGGGGATGAACCGGAACGCAGATAGGGCTGCTCGGAGGAGACGGAGTGTTCCCCACGCCCGTGGGGATGAACCGCTCGCCACTTCTCCCGGGTGCTCCGGAAAAAGGTGTTCCCCACGCCCGTGGGGATGAACCGCATTGGAGCATTTTTTGCAAACCCGGTGAGACGTGTTCCCCACGCCCGTGGGGATGAACCGATTGAGCCTCAGAGATGACTGGATTCACGATCGTGTTCCCCACGCCCGTGGGGATGAACCGCCGGTGATTACCCGGTCGAAGGCGCGCATGTCGTGTTCCCCACGCCCGTGGGGATGAACCGCGAAATGAATGCTGTGGCTGTTGTTACAGGTGGTGTTCCCCACGCCCGTGGGGATGAACCGCGGACGAGATCGATCTCGCCGACCCCGTGGCCGTGTTCCCCACGCCCGTGGGGATGAACCGGTGCTAGTCCGGTTTTCTGCCAGTGCTACCGGGTGTTCCCCACGCCCGTGGGGATGAACCGAACTGGATCGAGTATGCGGACGCCGACGGCCAGTGTTCCCCACGCCCGTGGGGATGAACCGGATCGAACTGATAACCAGGGTTTTTGTCGTAAGTGTTCCCCACGCCCGTGGGGATGAACCGAGGTGGCGCTGGAGCTGGGGCACGGCGCTGAAGTGTTCCCCACGCCCGTGGGGATGAACCGCGCCGTCAAATCACCTCTAGAAAACGCTGTTTTGTGTTCCCCACGCCCGTGGGGATGAACCGAGGTCTTTTTCTACGTGGGCTCCATCAATGTTGTGTTCCCCACGCCCGTGGGGATGAACCGTATATATTGCTTTTGAATGATGCAATGTAGTCGTGTTCCCCACGCCCGTGGGGATGAACCGTAGAGAGTACGGCGCCGGGGTTGATATTGTCGGTGTTCCCCACGCCCGTGGGGATGAACCGCAGCCATCCGACGCCGTGAACCGTGTCACGCTGTGTTCCCCACGCCCGTGGGGATGAACCGGCACAACCGGCGGCACGTTGGTGGCCACCAATGTGTTCCCCACGCCCGTGGGGATGAACCGGAGTGTTGTCTAATGCCTGCTTGGATTGCTACTGTGTTCCCCACGCCCGTGGGGATGAACCGTGACAAGCGGAGGGTCGTATTCTGGAGGTTCTGTGTTCCCCACGCCCGTGGGGATGAACCGGGGTAATGCAGTTTATGGACGCGACAGCACGGGTGTTCCCCACGCCCGTGGGGATGAACCGCGGATGCACTTTTTCAACAACGGCAACATGAAGTGTTCCCCACGCCCGTGGGGATGAACCGTTTGGTTGTCCAGGCGTGTGGGGGTAGTTACAGTGTTCCCCACGCCCGTGGGGATGAACCGTCCCGGCCTGATTTTTTTGGGCGGCTCATGATGTGTTCCCCACGCCCGTGGGGATGAACCGGGCGCGTGACTAAGCGCCAATTGCTGTGCCTTGTGTTCCCCACGCCCGTGGGGATGAACCGTACCGTTTAAAATCCGACCCGTCCGGAACTATGTGTTCCCCACGCCCGTGGGGATGAACCGCGTACCCGATGCACCGGCCTTGGCCATGGCCGGTGTTCCCCACGCCCGTGGGGATGAACCGTACGATAGCGGCCCAGGCCGCCGCCTCGGAGGGTGTTCCCCACGCCCGTGGGGATGAACCGTGGTAGTTCTATTGTCCGGGAAACGCTGATTGGTGTTCCCCACGCCCGTGGGGATGAACCGCGACCAAGGCACAGAACGAATTCCTGCAAAAAGTGTTCCCCACGCCCGTGGGGATGAACCGGGTGGAGGCTTCTCAAAACGATTACGATAGATGTGTTCCCCACGCCCGTGGGGATGAACCGGCGACACCGCCCTAGCTCAGCGCATCCAATCGGTGTTCCCCACGCCCGTGGGGATGAACCGCGCTTCAATGCGATCCATCGCCTCCTGTAACGGTGTTCCCCACGCCCGTGGGGATGAACCGGCCGATGGCAGTGCTCAATTCAATGGGGTTGTGTGTTCCCCACGCCCGTGGGGATGAACCGCTACTCCCCATGGCGCTGGCCGCCCTAGACGCGTGTTCCCCACGCCCGTGGGGATGAACCGCGGCGCTACGCGGTTTGCTTCGCCTAGCCCGTGTGTTCCCCACGCCCGTGGGGATGAACCGGCTATGACATTCCGCGTGGTTTAAATCCCATGGTGTTCCCCACGCCCGTGGGGATGAACCGCCAATAGATTCATAGACACAAAATCACCATGCGTGTTCCCCACGCCCGTGGGGATGAACCGCCGGACAACAGGGCAGCGCCACCAGATGTGAGGTGTTCCCCACGCCCGTGGGGATGAACCGGAATTCATCAGCCAGCATGCCAATTTTTGCCGAGTGTTCCCCACGCCCGTGGGGATGAACCGCTGACTGTCAAGGGCAGCATCTGCACACTTGGGTGTTCCCCACGCCCGTGGGGATGAACCGTTAAAGAGTAGAACTGGAGTAGGACATGGGCGGTGTTCCCCACGCCCGTGGGGATGAACCGTCTAAACATCACACACCACCCAATCCTTCGCTGTGTTCCCCACGCCCGTGGGGATGAACCGCGGTTTTGTGAATCAGATCACGAACTACCGGGGGTGTTCCCCACGCCCGTGGGGATGAACCGTCCCCAATGCCGTTAAGTTAGCTTTTTAGAATACCGAGTTGACGCTACTTTTTTGGTATAATG
>JACCDO011375940.1_pt1 | contig 16145 bp, 8 predicted proteins | sample 7446101 | NCBI WGS metagenome assembly JACCDO01 (sample SAMN15323440, study PRJNA562643) | freshwater metagenome | isolation source: river surface water | place: USA:Blue River Watershed | collected 2017-08-16
AGCAGCTAGTTGAGATGTTCTTGAGGGATTTCACCGCGTTACTCAAGTAGATGCAAGTCCCTTGGAACCCATCTGACTCGGCGATTTCAGATTTCGAGGTATTAATAGCGGGAAATGCCCATTGCGCGAGTAGTATCCACACCCGAAGGGCGAGAATATCGTCGCCGGCAAGGGCGGATGCAGTACTAACTGCTTTTTTCCCCTTCTTTGTTCTGTTTATGATGCTCATACTCACCCCGTCGTACTCATTGCCGTAGTCCCGCAGGGTGCTTATGACGCCCTTGCTGTACTCCGAGCTGATCCCTACTCTCCCGGACCAGAGCAAGTGAGAGAGCAAGTATAGGCGGTTGACTTGTGCTTCCTTGACCACATAAGCACTGTGACTCGCCTTCCTACTAGTGAAATATTCAAAAAATGTCTCAATAAACAAGTACATTTCTTCTGCGTTTGACTTGCTGGAGGGTGTGGGTGCCACGACCTCGCTCGTCAATGCCTCCATGAGCTCGTGGCACAGCTGCTCCGACGCAACGATGCTGTCTAGATACGCATGAAGCAAGGAAGTACCGCTACTTTTGACTTCATCCAACTGCTTTACTAGCGCGTTGATGTGCATCGTCAGGAGGCGTCGGTACGACGTGAAGACGTCTTGACTCGAGCGAATCGACTGGAATTGGTGGCAAATACTAGGTAGAAAGGCGGCGATGCTGGTGGTTACATCACGGTACTGCTGGCAGACGCTGGCTTTGCTGACGAGGAGAATGACTAACGTGACCACCACCGTCTCCGCATCACACTTGCTTGAGTCGCTTGCGCAATGGCACAGTAACTGCGTGATGCTGGAAGTGATTGCGCCTAGTGACACTGGTCCTAGCAAAGTATTTGCGGTGTTACTCAAGCTCTTCAACACAGTAAGTATGGATGGCACACTGTGTCCGTTCCACACCTCACACTGGGTCATGCTAGCAAGGATGTCCGCGACTACCGTCATGGCGAAGCCGTGCTGGTGCTGGCTGCTGCTGCTTTCATTGATGATGTTTTGAATTATGTTCAGGCCTGTGATGAAGGACCTGGTCAACGCGTTGCTTATTTTTATCACATTATTTGTCCGTTTAATAGCGTCACTTTCGCTGATATTTTCGCGCGATTTGGTGAAGATACGCGTGATGCAGTGCAGGAGTTCGGTTGTAACAGTCGCCGCGGTCGCGTCGCTCTTGGCGTATAATATTTCATAATTTAAACAAGATGCATATAGTTTCGCAAGGATCTCAACATACGCAACATCTTCCGTGTCTATAGTCGCGTTACTACCTGCGTCGAGTATACTGGACACTAAGCCGTGGTACACCTCGTCGTTCATCGGATACATGGCAGTCGCGTGCACCCGCAGTCGAGTGGAATATATATAGGTTTCAATCGTACAAATAGTAAGAAGGATGTTCCAATTGAGACTTTGCTTCGCGGCGTTCTTCCTGGCAAGTTCAACGGTGTGGTTCCACGCAACACCGACGACATCAATCAGTTCTGTCGAGTACAACTCGGGTATTTGTACCTTGGATGAGACCTCCAGCAGCCACAGGACAAAGCGATTGCATGAATTACTATCAAACAGAGGCGACGAGTGGACCGAGTCCTGGCTGCAGCTAATGAAGCTTACCCCTTGTTTTATTAAGCTAATTGCTTTTGAGTGCAACTGCTGCCTTAGTAGTAGTTGAAAATGTTGAATCATCGTGTCTAGTATTCGCGTGCAGGTAAGTCTGCTTTTGCTCTGAGTATTGTAACTAAAATAGGTATGTATTATATTATTGCGCATGCTGTCAACCATTTCTGTCGTTGAAAATGTCTTTAATGTGTCCAACTTCAATGTTAGTAGCCATATGCTGTCGACTATATACGATACAGCTGCGAGGACTTGCTCGTTAGTCAACGCAGACTTTATGATATCTAATTTATTGTCATATATATAATATTGGTGAATGGCTGTGGCGATATGTTGCATTAGTATATCGTAGTTAGGGTCGACTCTATATCGCATGATTAGTTGGCATAAGGATTGTATATAATGCAGAATAAACCGTCCCATAATGTTTTCATTCGATATGAATAAAACTCTATTAACTTTATGAATATTTATTACGCGCATACTGACAAAATCGTTTAAGCTTTGAATTAGATTTATTAAATTGTTTATACTGCTGGAGGTATTGATGGATTGGTACACTTTGCTTATATTAGCTACGCTGAATGATAATACCTTACTATATTTATCAATAATATCTTCATTGGAAATATTATTTGGTAAATTTACGAGATCTTTCAATACTAACTCTGTCAGGAGCAGTGTATATTCGCCTAGTAGCGCCTTGGTATCACTCTTATCCTCAACTTTACTCCATTTTTGACATACATTCCGTAATGAAGTCACTGTTCCTAAGCTATTGCTCACCATCTTACTCGCTTGTTTGCATTGTGCATGGCAATCACGCAGTTCGATACGCACATCGCGCACCCCCTCCTCTGCGACTTGCAATAGCCCTTTCCAGTCGCTTTTGGACATCGTTTTCTTTTGCAGAGCTACACACTCACAGGGCTGCTCTCGAAATAAACGGATTTATGCGGAACCGAAATTTTTCTTTAGAATATACTTTAATATTGTAGATGGGTAAGGTAGATGTAACGAATACATCTTAGTTGCGCTAGGTGACTTCGAATTGCTCATAATAATTCAATTCTTGTTAATCTAATATTATAGATAACTATAAGCAATTAATATGCACTAGTAATTAAATAACTTGTCAGTATGCAATATATGTTAATAACATCACGAGCCCAAGCAGGTGTTTATAGGTAAGAGTCTTTATCCCGACCCCAATTACGTTTCTTGAATCAAGGATGACAGTGGTAAAAATTCATATCGCCAATGCACGGTGTTTAGAGCAAAAGGTTTGCGCGGGTAGTATAGAAAAGCGCTAGGTAGTCAATATAGCAAGACTTGTGTCGGTCGCATTAACGCCTCAGGTTGTGGAATCATGAGTCGCAATAATGATGGAGCGAAAGGATTGAAAAAGGGAAATGGAATAAATTATAATTCAATAGGAATTCGACCAAAGACCGCGCCTGGAACGTCGTTGTTGGATCAATTTGTATCGTTAAAAAATCAGGTGCAAAATGAGAAATTAGAATGCTCTAAAATTTATCAAATTCATCCAAATAAAGAAAGTCAAAAGAAATTGATATGCCGTAATGTAGCCAGTACTTTTAGTAGCGTTGTAATTGCACGTGGGATTGAGCCAATTGTTGGTCGAACAAAATTAGATGGCGGAATAAGACGCAAAACAGCTAAAGTTGTTGTATCGGAGAAAAAACGACCAAGTACTGCTCCCACTACAATAGAAACATCATTATCAGATTTTGTCCAAGATTTACAGGCCATACGACAACGCCCTGCTTCAACAGGAGGTGAAGTTAGGAGAAAATTTTATCAAACTATTCGCACAGTAGAGTCGACACATTCTAGGTCGACGAGAAACCAATTCAAAGATGACTTGCAGTCACAGTTGTATGAAGATACTAGAGATGCTCAGCGTGTTTTTAACACTTTAATCCAGCAAGTGAAAGGTGCAAATCGCGTCTTTATACAAGCAAACCAAGCCATAACAGTCGAAGTTAATCCTGATTTGGCTGATGCAGTAAATCCAGCTAATGGCTTAGGTCATCAAGGTATGGCACTCATAGTCGATCCCTCCATCAATACCAAAGGTAGAACACTGACCCTCAAGTTAAGTTATGAACCAGCTGAAACTGCTGCATCGTTTGCAGCATCATTTGCTGCGTCATTCAGCTCGTCATTTATCGCCAAGGGTTCTATTGTAGGAAGTGGTAAAAAGTCGAAAATTCGAACGGTTCAGCATCTTCTTCGAGGCAATGGTGTGCCATATGGGCGACATCTATCAGTTCAGCATGAAAACGATAATCGCCATGTGGAGCAGGATCAGCATGACACCGAATCCGTCATGATACCAGGATGGGAAGGTCGATCGTTGATCTTCATTCCCTCTTCCAAACTAAATGCTCAATTACTCCTCAAAGGTGACGACGTTAGGGTGGGCACCTTGGGCGGTCTGCCTCCGGTCAACGTTAAGAGGTTTCCGTTGTCCTCAAATAGTGAATTTAAATTTTATTTCTGCGTTTTTCCTTGTCATTCAGCGAAACACGCACTAACTCGATTGGAAAATTTTTTTCAAACGAGTTGGCGCACTCGAATAGCAAACGTACTTGTGCCTGGCGGAATGCCTGCTCTTAACCTAGCTGCGTTGTATGGTAACATTGAGGCCGTCAGCAATCTAGTGGCAAATGGCGCTGATTTAAACAAGACTAGTCGAGGGCACCGATCAACCCCGTTGCATGAGGCCACCTACGGAGGTCACGCTGAAATTGTAAAGTTTCTGTTGGATGCTGGGGCAAATGACAGCTTGAAGGACTACGCTGGCAACACGGCACTCCACATAGCATGTAGAAATAATTGTGTGAAAATAGCTCGTATATTAGTGACGGCGCCGAATAGTAAGGCAGCCTTATCCTCCTACAATGCGTGCCATCAACGGCCGTATGAAATTGCAGGAGGATCGTTCGTAGGAACATTGATAGAAAATGCCATGAAGGCAAATAGGATTAGTATTGAACAACGGAAATCACTCACTAAATAAGTGGGTGCAGCGCGTAGAGTAGAAAGGTTAGTTTGTACGTTTGATAATTAGATTTTGATACAATTTTCAGAAGCATTACATTTAGTTTTTACTGTCATTGTCATTTCACACAATATACAAATACGAACACATCATCTTCACATATATTAAGCAGTTATAGTGGTTATATCGGAGAGGGAAACCATTCTCTTCACCAGAGCATGGTTCTTGTTATTATTACCGTGAGAAGTATTGATCATGATATCGTTCCCAACGGCCAAAGAGTGCTTGCCTATGTTGATGACGTCGCGAATATGCGGAGCTAATGAGTCACAAGTATCCGCATCGTTATCAATATATATGACTGGTTTTAATTGTCGTGCTATTGCTATCTTACCAATAACTGTCTCATAAAATAGCACTCTATGCGACGGAATCTTTGCTACGCATGTAACAGCAGTATCTAATACTCCTTGTAACTTCATTTGCTGTTCATCGCTCGTAGCTTTACACAGAAGAAACACTATACTAATGTCAGATAGTCTTATAATACTTGTTAAGAAGTCATCTATTTCTTTGTTATCTGTTTGACCACAGCATTTATTAATTAACAACTGTACAATTTCATCTGATAATGAAATAATTATGATTGAATTATTTCCAAGCTTCAATCTATCTTTTAATTGTAACGCATCCAACGTATATAGACTACCATCACGTTCAGGTAACTGCAGTACCTGAGACTTATTAGATCTTAAAGTATTCCAGTGATACTCATTTACGGTTTGGGCGTTATATTGTTGCCTATTAGTCCCTGGAGAAGCTGGATTTAGGTCTTCACTTCTGCGAATATTTATACGTGTCGGAGAATCAGTAGAGTTACTAGCGATGCTATTGGTCCCTACAGGTTTATTCTTTTTCTTTGAACACATCGATATAAGTGTATACACTAACGCTGCTAGTACCAGCAGCGATGACACAAGCAACCACATATCTTTGATTGCTTGAAGCCTTCGACGTGCGTATCTAGAAATAATCGACATCAGCAAAAGCATTGGCTCGGCCCTTGATCTTAAGTGCGCAAAGAAAAGGAAGTAAAGTTGAATTATTATGTTGCAGTGTTGCTTCAGATATCTGGCGTGGTTGGTTGCAATGCAAGAGTCGTCCCTAACTAAGTAGAAGACGAAGTGGTGGAAGTACCCACAGCAAACAGCCGATTTAGTAATAACAATACTTGTTCAAGCACTAGTTACTTAACTAATTACTATCCTCTACAGCTAGTAAGAAGCTATTCTATTAGTTTAACAGTTCCGCAATTTCATCCAAAAAAATTGGCGATTCATTCCAAATTTGGTTCAAAGGAAGTTGGAAGGATGTCAGAGAGCGCATTGTCGTCGCAGCTGTCGTCCCTGACCAAGGAGGAGCTGCTAGTTATCATTGAGGGAATAAGTGTGAAGTTTGGTCCTTCGGTGACCAACTTTGTCAATGATATGTTAATGAAACAGCAGCAACGAGTGAATGACAATGCTGCTGTAGCAATCGTTGCTGCTGTAGCAAATAACGCACAAGAGGATCCCACAAGTGAGATATCAGCCCCGGAAGAAATTGTTGCCAAAAAGAAGAAACAGAAGCAACAAAAAGTGTTTGATATGAACAAATATCGTCAGCGTCATATTGCATTACAAGTCCAATATGAAGGAGGTGCATTTCACGGATTTGCATCCCAAGAAGGAAGATCAAATAACGTTAAATTGCCAATAGATCAGCAGACGGAAACCGTTGAAAAGCAGCTGTTTGATAAATTACTGCAGTTAAAACTTATAGGAGATAGACCAAGTTGTAACTACAGTCGCTGTGGAAGAACTGACAAAGGAGTAAGCGCACTAGGTCAAGTAATTTCTCTCAATATGCGATCGGCTATTCCACTAGAATTGCCAGCAGAAAGTATCCCGCGCCATCCATGTGATAAAATCAATATAAGTTTGCACGAAGAATTAGAGAGTAGTATGACTACGGAACATAAGAAAAGAAAAAATGATGATAACCACGAGGTGCAGCACAAGGAAGTCAAAGAGTTGGACTATTGCTCATTGCTTAACAACAAGTTGCCCAGCAGCATCCGCGTCATCGGCTGGTCAGAGGTGACGGATGAATTTGATGCTCGATTCTCCGCTGCATCACGCACGTATCGTTACTTTTTTATTAAAAGAAATTTAGATATTCAATTGATGAACGAAGCCGCGGTGCACTTGCTGGGTGAGCATGATTTCCGCAATCTGTGCAAGATAGACATCGCGCATGTTACTAATTTCAGAAGGGAAATCATATCAGCTCACGTGATTCCATTTATTGAGGACGTGGTGAGTCCAGACCTGTCTATTATGATGCTGGAGATCAAAGGAGTTGCTTTCTTGTGGCATATGGTGCGGTGCATCATGTCCGTCCTCTTTCTAGTGGGTCAGCGAAAGGAGGATCCAACGATCATTCAAAAGTTATTAGATATTAATGCCATACCAGCGAAACCAGTGTATGCAATGGCTCCTGAACTGCCGTTGGTGCTCCATGATTGCGGCTACAGCAACTTGCAAATCCATAAGCAACCGAAGAATCTGTGGTCCTTGTGCAACCATTACGAGTCGCTGTGGGAGACACACATGGTAGCGGCAGCCAGGATACAGAATACATTGAAGTACTTGCGAAGCTGTGTCGTCAGACAGCAAGATGTCGCTGAGTTCTTGAAGCTTTTCCAGTCCACCAATGAAGTGACAGCAGTGGCGGATAATAAGCGATTCAAAGTGGAAAGTAGCGAGTCTAATGGACCAGTCTCTATGGTATGGGGGGACGTGCTGCAGTATGTGCGGGACAATTACCACCTCGCACCGCACGACCTGTCACCCACAGAGGTGTACTCCATGAGATTAGAGCGTAACTACGTGCCATTAGTCCAGCGAGAGGTCGCGCATACATACGAGGATCGATTGGTCAGTATGTCCAGCGCAAAGAAAGAGAAGTTGCAACAAAATAAGCTCAAGGGAATCGCGGCAAGTGCTGATGGTATCAAATTTTTTGAGAAAATGCAGCGAGAAGGTGGTAAGCACGACTAGAGTGGGTTATATTTTCTCGTTAATTATGTCCTGAACTGCTTCGTATACGTTATCATACATAAAATCGGCGGGATTTCTCTCATCGTTCTCTGGGGACGTGTGCACTCCTGTTTTGACCAGTATAGATGTCCAATCATCACCAGCGTTATTAGCTCCTGCGATGTCTGATAAGGGATTATCTCCTATTGCGTAGTACTTCAACTTGGTTTCCTTGGTGACATTGAGGTGCTTGGTCAATGTGCTCAATTGCTTCTCTGCGTATCTATATTGGATGGTAAACGGTTTGCCTACAATAGTATCAATTTTGTAAGTGGGCCAGTGAGTTAGTCAGTGAGTTGTTGCATACCGCAGTACAAAATATCTAATTGTGTCTTTGTAAATTGTTCAAATATGCATCTAAAAGCTTCATTGAATGCTCCTTGCGTGTACCTACTTCTGCTGTGCTCAGTGGTATACACCAAATCTGCGTTGCTGGCGTAGAATGGAATTACTTGTTCGTTATTTGGGTTGCTTTTGTTCTTGGTGTAATCTCCTAGCAGTACATCAGAGAGCACTTGCATGTCTGACGACCAATCAATTGGATCATGGAAAACTATAGCTGCTTGTATATCAAAGTCTACTTTCCCCTTAGACTTCTTTGTACTATGTGGCCAGAGTGTTGGGTGTGCGTCTACTATTTGTGAAGGAAATACTGGAGTAAATCCGTAATCTAATGCAACATCTTTACATTTCTTTTCATTACCTAATACAAGAACTTGTTGATTTTTGTAATCATTAACGATATCTTTGAATGGTGTATGGCATAATAACACTTGATCTTTACTAACATGATTCTTGGTGTCTAAAGCTAATTTCTTATTGATTTGGTTTGCCTTATCTATTTCTTTGCAGCCACCGCCGTTTGTCATAAGCAAGAAAGGGTAACGATGCTTCTGTAATAATTCAATAGATTTTGCTGCATTTTTTATTGGCGACGAGCCCCTTAGTAAGACGCCATCTATGTCAAGCACGATACAACGGACAAATCGCTGCATAGTTGCGTCTGCTTTTGTATTTCTTCCAAAAACTCAACAAAAAGCGGTAGCTCTTAATCCCTATATGCTCATTCAAAGAAACATATAGTTGACGATAGGAACATGAAATCGAGTTTAACTTGAATTGCGCTGCTCGTTGCTTGCGACTGTCTACTGACTGTCTATATATTAAACATAACAATGTTTTTAAAAACGTTGAACCAGACACCGGTATTAGTTACCACCCCGGATAAATAATTGTTACCAAACTAGATAATAATAATTGTTAAGGATCAGCTTAAGATCACCTTGCATTAGGTATAAGTAATAGCTAATGGAAGACGAGGATCCATCTGTAAGGCGCAAATATTGGCAGACATTCTACGACAAATTTGCAGATACGGATAGATCAATTGTTAATGAACGAATAATAGCAAGTTTTCATGATATATGGTCAGAAATTCGTTATGACAATGCCAAGGGGTTGTGTAGACTGATACACCAGCTATCACAGTCACAGATAGCGAGTCTGATGGAGGCATTTATGGTATATATATCTCCTTCATCTGTACCAATATCATGGCAAGTTATCCATGGTTCATTGTTAGGTATAATAGTTCTTATGGAACCTTATTTCAGTAAGAATGATTCTACGGAAGTAGTTAGAGATAAAGTATTACAGTCATCAGTATTACTACTAGCCCACATGAACTTACTCGTTCGAGAATCGTCTCGAAAGTGCATAAACACATATATCAATATAGGAAATTCTGCATATAATAATAAATTCATAATTAGTTTGTTGAAAAACATTTATGAAAAAGTGCTACAAGATAAAAGCTGTAACAATGAAATCAGTGCGAATGCGCTGCACGGCATGCTCGGCTGTGTGATAGACTATGTTAAGACTAATTTAATTTCCATACACCGCTATAACATCAGTGGTGACATCACTTTGTTGAGCATTCTGAACTTATGCTTGTCCCATAAGTCGTCGACTGTTCGCTTAAGGAGTGTGGAAGTTATTTCCGCGCTATTCGCCAAGCTAATGAGTGATAAAAATACGAATGAAATGACAGAATTGTTGGAGTTCATGAGTAATTTGATTCTAACGTCGTCAGTAACTGCGTGCTCCTGGGAGATCATTGAGTCGGGATTATTGATCTGCGAAGAGCTGATGAACAACGCAGTGAAGAATATTATACAGTTTTGGTTGCAGCTGAGTGAAGTCAAGACTGTGAACAGTGACGATGCCGCGGATATTTTTACTTCAGTATATCGCAGTCATAGCACGTACTCGCTGGATGCATTCAGAGTCTTGGTGTCGTGTTTGCGCAATAATCTAGCTGGTGTGCTCTTGCACAGCCAGTTTGAGGTCAGACGCATGGCTTGCCAGCTACTGCCATCACTAGTTAGGGTGTGCATATTGTTAGACTATGACTTGGATATGAATATTCAATATCCCGAAACCACGCGAGATGGTGGCGTGGAAAGCAACCTGCGGTCGATGGCATTGCACAATGCAGTGGCCTACTCCTGGACGTCTGAAGTAGCCAAATCCGTGCAAAATTTGATTGAAGTGTTTGAATTAACCATTGAAACAAGTTCGTTGAAAGCGTTGGAGAGGGACGTGGATTGCACTCCACTAGAAGTCCCCATCCTGGCGTGGGTCATGAAGATAAAAGGCAGGCTGTCAGAGGAAGAAATGAAAATCTTATTCAATAATCTATTGAAATTACTCTATTCTAGTGGTTCCAAATCGGTGCTCTCGCTGGTGCGCTACCTCATGTACAAGGCCCTGACGAGGTTGTCGCGGCTAGCCGACCAGGTCATCGCCGTGGAGTCGAGCATGATCCAGTTGTGCACTCAACTAGACGTCAACTTTGTTAATGTGGACTACATCGAGGCCATATGTCTCACTTGGTGTGTGTTTATACCTTACAAAAAGCAGATTCATAAGGTAACGGCTACATGGACCGCTCTCTTCGATATTGCGTCCGTGCAGATACATAGTCTAGAGACGGCGTTTGTTTACATAATCAATCAGTTGCAAAAGATCCAAGTGCAAACACAAGGCAACACCGACTTGGTGGTGTCTTCGTTGCTGGAGCAGACCACCGGCAAGTACATGGGGGAAGTAGAAAGTGTCTTCACATTCGGAAGTGATGCGGGAGTTGCCGCGCAGGCCAAGTCGCCTCCTACGTCGCCAACCAAGAAAGTTTATTACGAGTATAATGCCAGCGACAGACTGCAGATCATCTCCTCGATCACTGACCCGAACAGTGCCAAGGTGACGGAGACTGGCTCCAGCGGCATCCTCGCCTTGTGCTGCGTGGACTCGATAGGCTGTAATCGCTGGATATGTGAAGCCATCGCCCCGCTCCATCCGTTGATAAGCTGCTCGGTTTGCCACGAATTAACCGAGTGTATAACCATCGACTTGCTGTCCCAATACGGTCGCATCCTAGTCAACTGGATCGTGAACTGCACTATTGACGTGCTTTGGTTGGACCGGAAGTTGAGTGCGAAGAAGGCCATGTACGAGGGGCTCCACAACGTCGTCGCTGGGATCATGCGGTTCTCATCGAGCTATAAGAACACAAATAGTCCGAGTAACGGGAGTCAGAGGCGCGCAGAAGTGGGGACATCAACTCCTAGTAAACGGCTTATTAACCTATCAATCGACACCTCTAACAGCTCCATCAACTACAAGAACACGTCGAATAACATCGAGAGAATCTTGACAAATTTGTTTCACGTCATCACTTTGCAAGCAGGCATGGGAGGTGGGTCGTCGATGGATGCAATAGACGCATTCAAACTTGTTCGCTCTTACAACTTGTTGCTCACGAGTACCACGTTCGTCAGCAGCCCTGTCAACGCCCACTGCAGCAGCTATGTGTATAACAAGGAATTGGCGGCAGTGATACTGCAACAATATAAGAAAAAGTTTGGAGTTACCCGCACTGACATACCGGTCGGCATCAGTAGTGGGAATGCGGTTGACAGCACCACATTGTCTACCGTGTCTAATGGTGCTGATACGGAAGGTAGTTGCGAGGGATCTGACCTGGATGAAGCAGAATTCTCGGACTGGGATAACGATGACAACGACGAGTTGGAGGGATCCGCCGTTAGCATCGACAAACGCAGTGTTCAGTCCGGTGGACCACACCATAACCACGAAGTTAACGTCAAAATCAACGCGGAAATCGACGAAATACTCAGGATATTACATGTGTAAATAGCGCCTCAACGACTCTTTTTCCTCTCTTTTTCCTCTCTTTTTTCCTCCTCGACGACCACGTGGGTGTGGAAAATTGTCGCAAAAATTTTTTCTGGCGAGGCGTGAGTCCATTCAACCACCTAAATTGCTTCCCGATTGGAAGAGTAAAGAGTGAATTGGGCGACTAATCGGGTAAAATGTCCAATAATGTGATGAGCTTGAATCAATCGCAAGCCCGATTGTATGCGTTGAATCAGAAGAAGCGAAGTTTGCCGGTGGATATGACAGTAGTAAAGTTAAGTAATGCAAAAGACGAAGCATCAGTGGATGAAAAGAATGATACAAGCGAGATGAATGATGGGGAGAAAAGGGTTGATATAGTTCCAACAGCATCGGCAGAGCCAGTACTAGATAGTGGTGAAAATGGTAATAATGCAGTAAAAAGAAGGAAAAAGATTAAACGGGATGAAGATACTGCAGTAAAAGGTGGGTTAGGTGGCTTAGGTGGGATTATCGGAAGTGGTATGCCATTAGGAGCAAATTACTTACAAGTAAGGCCTAAAAATAGACTAGATGATCTTGCTGGTGTCGATTCGGCATTGAATCAGATCAAAGACATGGTATTTTATCCATTGCGATATCCTAAAGTGTACGAATTACTAGGAGTAAGAGCTCCATGTGGTTTGTTGCTGCATGGTCCTAGTGGATGCGGCAAGACAGCATTAGCGCTATCTATTGCTGGTGAATTAGGCTTACCATTTTATAAGGCGTCGGGTCCAGAATTAGTCGGTGGAACATCCGGTGAGAGCGAAGAAAGAATACGAGATGTCTTTAACACCGCCATCGCCAACACTCCTTCGGTGCTATTCATCGACCAAATTGACGTGATTGCCGGCAAGAAAGACGTGGCGTCACAACGTGGTATGGATCGTCGAATCATAGCACAGCTATCAGACTCTATTGATGCAATCAATAACTTGGATCACGAGAGCGAAGAAGGGGAAGAAGGCAAGAGGGAGCACCTCATGGCCGAGTCGAGTGAGAGCGGCGCTACTGCTGCATCGAAACCGTTAAATATCGTGATATTGATCGCCGCCACGAATAAAGCAGACAACCTCGACACGTCTGTCCGGGGACGCTTCGCCCGCGAAATCGCATTGCCAGTCCCCGACGCCGCGGGACGCACCAAGATATTGAAGTTATTAACCGCTAAAATGTCTTTTGAAATTGATGTGGATTTTGATGTGTTGGGTAAGGTTACACCTGGCTACGTAGGTACGGATTTGAAGACGTTAGTCAGAGAAGCGGGTATGAATGCGGTGAGTCGCATAGTCGCTGCAGCTGGGGATGATGCGTCAGTAGATGCGATCAATGCTTTGTCGTCTTGCGCTATTTCTATGAATGATTTTATGGTTGCAACAAAAAGTATTCAACCAACGGCGAAGCGAGAGGGATTTGCAGTGGTCCCAGATGTTACATGGGACGATGTGGGCGCATTGGCAGAGATACGCGAGGAGCTATTGCACAACGTGTTAGAACCAATAGCAAACCCAGAAAAATTCAAGTCGTTAGGTTTAGATATCCCTGCGGGTGTCCTGTTCTTTGGCCCACCTGGGTGCGGCAAAACCTTGCTTGCGAAAGCGATAGCGAATCAATCAGGCGCAAACTTCATCTCTGTGAAAGGTCCCGAACTATTGAATATGTACGTCGGCGAGAGTGAATCCAGAGTGCGGCAGGTGTTCTCGCGGGCCAGGTCGTCGGCACCATGTGTCATATTCTTTGATGAACTTGATGCGCTATGTCCCAAGAGAGGCGGCGGTATACACGGCAGCGGTAGTGGTGATAATGTCAGTGAACGAGTTGTGAATCAACTGTTAACAGAGCTAGATGGGTTAGAAAGTAGAAAGGATGTGTATATAATTGCAGCGACTAACAGATTGGAGCTGATTGATGATGCGATGTTGCGCCCTGGGCGCCTGGGCAAGTTGTTGTATGTTCCGCTGCCCAACAGCAGTGATCGCACGTCCATCTTGACTGCTTTAACAGTTGGAAGCAAAGGGAAAATCAAGATATCATTCGACGCAGCGAACGGTGGTGTTGATATTTCGAAGGTCATGAGTGACGTGCGGTCAGAGGGATTTAGTGGTGCAGATATAGCTAACTTGCTTCGCGAGGCTGGTTTGGCGGTGATAAGAGAGTGGTATGGAAACAGCGAGTTCGGCAACAGCGCCAGCAACAATGTCATCATGGGGCGGCATTTTGAGGAGGCATTCACCAGAGTAAGACCGTCTGTTTCATTGGAAGACAGAAAACGGTATGAGAAAGTCCACGAGTATATCAAAGCCGGCATGGGACCAGTGCAGGCGCTGGCGGCGGCGAAGAAGCAACATTAAGCGGCATTAAATACATGTATACATTATAAATTGTCTCTGTAAGTAACGTAAAGGCTCCTGATATACAGCGCGAAGAACAACCACTGAGTTGTGATCTTTAACCACATTGAGACGTCGCTTATCAACGGCGACTTGCTCGTTGGTGCACCGTCACTGGATCCCCAGGAAGAGAGAACCATGGCGCAGTAACAGCTTACCCATATCATTAAAATTTGATAATAAATTCTTTCTTTGGGTGCGCTTGCAGAGGCACTGTCGTGGTTGATGAGGGCGTTGCTTTCATTGTCTTCTCTTGTGTCAACCTTGATGTTGTATGCACTTTTCAACACCCCAGTTGATGACGGATTGAACGCATTCACTATACGGGTGCCGTTGACGATGCAGTACAGTAGCACTAATGCAGAGATCATCAGTACAATAGTGATGCTAGTAGTAATTGCGCCGCTTTGGTTGAAGTTGGCCGCGGGATTGCAAACGTACTCGGGATTGGACAGTAATGCGTACCAGCATATGAACACTCCGTAGGCAAACATTAAAGACGGGGTCAAGACGCCTTTATTCACAACTGTTAGTATTGAGATGACCATCGTTGCTACTCCCATGAGCAGCGTCAACACGATGTAGAACATACCGAGATGGCAGCCACCATAACGCTGGAATAGTATACCTATACCCACAAATCCGCCGATTAGAAAGAAAGAAGATATCATAAGATACAAGCATTTGTAGGTCATTGGTGGCTTTGTTGCTACAGCTGACGCCTCTGCTTCTGCGTCTTTTTCCATTATAACATCATGCAAGTCATGTGCAAAATCAAATAATAAGAACCCTTGTATTAGTAAGAATATAAAGGAGATAAATCTAGATAGTTCAGCCCAAACGATAAACACATCATTGTCAACCCACCAAAATGTTATAAATAGTGTAATTGGGAACAAGAATTTCATTATCCACGCAGAATTATTGATATAATTTGATGAACCAACCAACATGGCTAACACTGTAAATGTCACCACCAATGCTAAGCTGGCACGGTATAAAAGCTGTCGATATATACATTCGTCAAGGTAATCTTTATCACAATGCTCTGTCAAATCTACTTTTACTGAGATATTGGAGACAACCCAGCTGTATCCATCTAGTTCATGGGGATATTGTCGTCCTATAACGTTTGCGATGGAGAAAAGAGTGATAATGATGAGGAGATAACCAATGCGACTCAGATGTGACAAAGTCAAGTTCACCAATGAAGTGCAGCAGCTACATGCAGCACAAAAGGCACAGCTAAATAGGCAGCCCATGAGGAATCCAATGAACACCAACTAGCGTTTGAAGCTAGCAGGCAGCGATTATTGGAGGCAATTTCGTTTGGAAATTAGGATTTTCTCTCCTTTTTTTCAGATATTTCTGCATATGTTGTTGTGGAAGGATTACTTTTAGATAGTAAGTTAGTAAGTTAGTAAGCTAGTAAGAGACAAATGATAGAAAATATTACTGTTAATAATGATATAAAACCTTTTTATTCAACTATTTCTCTTATCCAATTTATTTCAGTATTATATTAGTATAATTGATATTTACACACCATAAGTACGCAGTAATAGCCTATGTTATCACTCTCTCTTAAGGCTCTACAAGCGTTGCCTTCTTATTAAATTCTCTTTAAATTTCAGGCACCGCAGCTAGGGTTGTTTGATCTCATTTTTTGACAAAAATATTACGGTATC
>JACCDO010619193.1_pt1 | contig 16144 bp, 17 predicted proteins | sample 7446101 | NCBI WGS metagenome assembly JACCDO01 (sample SAMN15323440, study PRJNA562643) | freshwater metagenome | isolation source: river surface water | place: USA:Blue River Watershed | collected 2017-08-16
GCCACTCAAACATTGATTTTGCGACGTCATGTGTACTACAATACACAATTGCGTTGCCATTTTCATAGAGAACACGTGGAATATCTGCGGGGTCTCTCTCATAGAAGAGAGTCTCAATGTCCTTTTCCGTAACCTCCCTAAGTTCCAGCACACGGAGTGTATGGAACGGTACGATGGTAGATGTCTGAGGATTCATTTGTATTCAGTATTCAGGTAGTATTAATGGGAGGGGGAAAGTATCTAACTAGCACGCAAAAAAGTGGTTCAATTTTTTCAGAGTACCGCAGACTGTTTATTCAATCACCATTGGAAGAGCATGCTCACCACAGAACTTTGCGATAGCTGACATAGAATCCATACCAAGATGACCCGTACCCATGAAAGCGTGACGGTCTACACACGCGCCGCACGGCGCGGCAGAGTCATTGTAATGTACGAGTTTGATGAGCCCTCCTTCAACTGCAGCTGCCTTCTCAAGATACTCAAGAGGCTTGTGGCCGCATGAGAAGACATGGCATGTATCAATACACATACGGATACGCGGATCGCCGAAGCCCGCGACAAACTCAATAAACTCATCCATTCCCTTCAGAGTTTCTGTTCCTTGTCCCGCAGGAGTTTCAAGAAGGACAGGGCACTCGGCTGTCGCGTGCTGCATGGCCGCGAGGAGATTGCCGCGCATATTTTCAAGAGCTGTCGCAAGAGGCCTATCGGTCGCTTTTCCCACATGAACAACTACACCTCGGCATCCGATTGCGACAGAGTACTGTACATTTTTAACAAGAAGCGCAGTACCCCATTCACCGACTGGCTGTGAGAGATTGATGAGATAGGGTGTATGGACATAGACCTTTGCCCCCGTTCTAATTACAGCTGCAGCGGCGTGCATAAGCTGTTCGTCTGAAATATTCAGCTGAGAAGACTGGGTACTGCCGAGGAAGATTTGATAGGGCTTCTCATAGTCAGGGAACATGCCAATTGTGTCTGAAAGTGAGGGGAGTTTGGACACATGGAATCCAATCTTATAGGTCTCGCGAAGTGCCGTGCCAATTACAGCATCGTTTACAGCATTCTGCTGAATCTTCTTGGACGTGGAATTCAGAAGGTCGCGGAACTTGGTCCTGTTTTTCCAGCCAGAGACATCACAATTCCAGACTGTTTTTTGGAGGGGGAGAACAATGAATACAGCCTTTACAGAGGGCTCAAGAGCGGCGTAGGCAAATGTCTGAAGAAGGAATCCAGTCCAGCCCACTTTGAGTTGTCCTGTAAGTTTAACTTCAAAGACCTGTGTAGCCGTCATAGCATCAGGATGTCCTACAACTCTGTCCCATGCAAGTTCCTTCTCATACTGCATTTCTCCCACGAGTACTTCATCCATAAGGCGCCGAGTCTCTTTACAGGCCCCAAGGAATGGCGGAGTAGTCATAGAGTTCTGAATTTTTGTGAGAGCCTCGGCTGTAATTCCAGGGTGCCACTTGCGGACAATTTGCAGAAGAGTCTCAACTGTAATTTCAGCAACGCTGCGACGAAGAATCTCCTCTGCAATACATCCAAGGAGTGAGTACTCACCACCCTTTGGAAGTGCTGTAAGAAGTGCATTGGGATAGCGAAGAGTCTCTGCCTCAGGCATTTTGAGCTTGAGGGGGAGCATCTTTTTCAGATCCGCCTTGGTCTGTGTGTCGGCGCCGTCAAGGATGGCTCGGACTCGCATGGCTTGCATTTTTAGCACGTATAGAAGATATACAGTAGTACTTTTATCAGGCCGCTAACACATCTTCAATTTTTCTGGTCCAACTTATCCCATGCCATAATATTTATTAATCATTGCATCATATGCATTCAAGTGCTCTTGCATATTCATTTCTTTGAGCTGTTTTCCAGAAAGCTGTTTTGGCGCAGTAGGATTTGCAGCCCTTGAGGCACCTTTCTTAGCCTCTTTGGCAATATCTCCAATAGGGGGGTCATATGCTAGAACTTCGCGAAAGAAGTTTTCAGCATGACCAATCGCACGATTAAGAGCAACAGGATCTGCAACAAGTGCTGGAGCAGCAGGGACTTTCCAGCGAGGGACTTCGCAGATGATTTGAATACAGAGGCAGAGCAAATCCATACGCCGTTTTGCAGTAAGTTTCTTGTCAGGATAACAAAACATGTTTAATAAAGCTTGGAACTCTTCGTGCATACGAAGGCCCGTTTTTGGGGCGAGGTCCTTGTAGATTTCAGCAACGAGTGCTGCAAAGTAGAATCCCACGTGGCTCCGCTGTTTTCCGCTCCATTGTGACGGTCCACGGTCCATTGTACTCAAGGAGCCACCATTGTCGCGCTTGAGGCGCGTGTCTTCTTCATATGCCCATTTGAGCCAAAAGAATGCGCGCTCAGTTGCACCGTCGGCACATGCTTTGGCAAAGTCGTCGCCTATTTTTCGGAGGATTGCGAGATCGTGGGAGCCGCGAAAGACGCGCCCAACGGGTGCTGAAGAAGGCGCACTCAAGGTTGCAGAGCGCACCCACTCTTCATTGTGAGATTCGGCAGCAACGCGAGGCATTTTGAAGAGAGGGCGCCGAGGGCAAGCGCGCAAAACAAGAACACATTCTACAATCGCCTTTTGGTAGTCCACGGAGCGATAGAATTGTTCGGCTGGGAGTTTTGCCCATGCAGTCTCTAGGTCTGTAAAGCGGCGTCTGAGGAACCAGAAGATGCGAGGGCTTGCGAGACCGATATGGTCAATTGCATACTCGTACAATATTTTTTGCCAGAGTTGAAAACAGCCGCTGCAAATGAGGTCTGCCGTATAATGGAGTGATTTACCAGCTGCTGCCGCACCGCTTTGTTCAAGAGCAACTTTGAAGCTCTGGACTGCATCTGCTACTGCATAGCCGCTTCGGGTGCGTATAGTAAGATCTTCTTCAGGACCCACGGATGGGTCCTCTGGATCCATTTGTCTAGTATCACAGTATAATCTTCCTAAGGTATAAAGGCGCACAATTCTATATACATAAATGGACGCTTTTATAGACACACTCTCTGCATTTGAGAGAATTCACAGTTGGTGGTCAGATGAGACCTTCTTGAAGACTGATAATACAACCTTGAAGAATTTTGTGCGCGATACGCTTCATGAAAGCCCCTATATAGAGGAGCTTGCGACAAGCGGTACAGCCGAGTCTATGGATGCACTTGTAGAGCGACTCAAGGAAGATTCCCCTAAGATGTTCTTAGCAACCTTGGTAAACTTTCTGGATTATTTGTATGCACGTGATACGGACCGTGTACCCTTTTCAAAAGAGCTTGTGGCATGGTACCGCGCAAAAGGATGGAAATTTCCGCCGTTTTCTCATGAGATTAAGCCAGAATAATATACTCTTATCATTACTAGATATGTCTAGTCCAAGCATCATTCAACTGAATTTGCAAACAAAGCGACCTGTTGAAATCAGAGTACCGAGTAAACCAGCGGTAAAACCGACTAGACCCCCGCCACCTCCGCCACCTATCCAAAAGGGTCTTGTACGTTGTTTATTAATTGGAATTAATTATGTAGAAATACCAGATATTCAATTATATGGGTGTATTAATGATATCTTACACACAGAAACACATTTACGAAAATATTATCCAAAATGTACACAATATAAACTTCTTACGGATATGACGTCTGTAAAACCAACACGAGCGAATATTCTTGCAGGAATTGATTGGCTTGTACGAGGATTAGTTCCAGGTCAAAATGTATATTTTCATTATAGTGGTCATGGTGGGAAAATAATAGATAAAAATGGCGATGAAGTTTCCGGAGAGGATAGCTGTATTTTTCCATATAATGGTAATAGAACAGAGTGTATTACAGATGATGAATTACGACACTATTTGGTAGAAAAATTACCCGCTGGGTGTAAATGTTTTGCAGTACTTGATTCTTGTCATAGTGGGTCTGCTATGGATTTACGGTATATCTGGCAATGCCCATCCTATGGAAAATTGTCATTTACACAAGACCAAAACTATAAAAAATCGCAAGGTAAAGTTATATTTTTGAGTGGCTGTAGAGATGACCAATATGCAATGGATACTGTAAATGAAAAAGGGATTGCCTCAGGAGCAATGACGAATGCACTCTTATATACTTGGAACACGTATAAAGTTGGAGTCAAAGTGAAACATTTATTGTGGGATGTACGTAAATATTTACAAGATAATGGATATCAACAAATACCGCAATTGAGTTCCAGTATTTCTTTTAGCTCAGAAGAATCGCTTGATTTGAATCTGTATTGAGATTATTAAGTCAAACTAAATCATTGTAAAAAAATTGAACCCATCACCACGCGGCATCAGATGTACCCCCTTATCTTTGACACAAAAATGTCCTTTGATTCTTCGGAGCCGTCGCGGTGTGTTCAGATGGTGGATAAGGTCTTTCTGAATCTTTCCTCATTTTACTTGGGAATCAAGATGTATGATATCCAGAATGGGAAGAAGAAGCATTCTGAACAGTTTCTGGAAGATTTTCCTAGCAAAATCAATCATTATTACTGGACCAGTTATTCAAAGAGTCACGACCGTCTCTATATTCTTGCATTCTTGAGCAATGGTCACTATGTCTATATGAAGATTCGCGGTATTTGCGGTACATATGGTAATCAGAAGAAGATGCGTATCTATTTCTGTAAGAACTACGAGGAGCTGGTTCGTACTGCTTTTACTCCTTCAGAATATGACAGGTATATGCGCTTCGTATCGCATGTCTAATGCCGACGGACACGGCGTGTGAGAACTTTTTCACGTCCTGTGCCGCTGTATTTGGGGCCGAGGACGTAGCGCCCATTGGAACGTGGAAGCATTCCTTTTGCCTTGAGACTCGCTTTGGCTGTAAAGCCGATACTTTTTCCAGCACGGTACTTGCGAAGAAGCTGGCGATTGCGGCGGGTAGGTTTGTAGCCACCCGTCTGGTCTAGCATACAAGGACAGACCATATTTCTCTCTATACTATAGAAATAAATATGGAAGAACTATTAACAGCCCCTGAAAATAAACAGCTGCCATATTTTATTATAGCCTTTTCAGTTGTCGGCTGGATTCTCGCGACGGGTTCTGGAAAAGCGCAATGGGTGCGGCTTGTAGATGTTTTCTTGTACGGCCCGTATTTACTGTATCTGAGTTTCCAGACAAACTATGTTTTCAGCGCCCTGGAGAAACTGTTTTTGGCATTCCTTGGCGCTACGACTATAACCTACAATTTGAGAAATTATTTGAAGCTGTAAACTAGGGAGATGGGGAAAACTCGTCTCTTGAAAAAGAACATGCGGTTTTGGCCGCCCAAGTACTATGCGGGCCTCACGCTTAAACAGAAAATCCAGCGCAAGAAGGAAATTCGGCGATTCGGCGCAAAAGGCTGGAAAGACCCCAAAGCCTATGTTGGATTCAAAACAGACAAATACGCAAAAACACAAAAGAAATCACAATATACATTGAAATGGGATTCTATGTTCCCGAATGTAAAAACACTCAAGGAGCGTTCAAAAGTAACAGGAGTTCCTGAGAAGTATTTGAAGGAAGTCTATAACCGAGGTTCGGCTGCATGGAGAACGGGCCATCGACCTGGGCAAACGACACATAGTTGGTCATATCCTCGTGTGAGTTCCTTTTTACTGTGTGGCAAGACGCATTATACGGCGGATGCAGACCTTGTGCGTGAAGCCGAAGCGGAATCAAAAGCAGCGCGTAAGTGGTGGGGGAAGACCTGTAAAAAATTGAAGTCCACCTGGCGCTACTAGTTACACAATTCTCTCCTCCCAGACACGCCAAAAATGAACCCCAATCCAGTCAGATGCTATTGTACGGATATTAAGCTTGCGGAGGAACATGTCAAGATTGAAGGATTTGTGGAGTATCCTGAGTATAATGAGCCACCGTGTCTCTTTACAGTGTATATTCGTAAGGTGACATGGGACGATTTCCAGCCGAGTATGGATGAGTGGAAGTCACATACGGGTCTGGCATGTACATTTGTAAGCAAGGATGCTGTATATATTACAGATGTACATTTCCAGTATGATACTGAGAAGGTTGTAGAACTTCGGCGAGGCCCATCAATTGAAATTGAGGAGTATACTCTCTTTGAATGCGAGAAGAAACATATGGGACTCCCCGCAATTGTGTATTGTCATCTCATTGGTCATCTCAAGACGCGCCTTTCCCCCAGCCAATAAGCATTGTACAAATAGTGACTCCTTCATACACTTCCTCAATAAAATGAATAGAACACCCTGGAATCATGGGGCGCAGTTTTTTGCGTAAAGCAACAAGCCCACTTTCAGCCTCGCTAGATGACGGTTGATACGGAACATCTACAGTGGCACTGTATCGGCCAAGTAGTGTCGCGTCTTTTAGAATCCGTGACCCACGCTTATCAAACCATTTGATCCATTCTATATTTTTTTCGTGGAATGACTTCCCGTCTGGATTGTCTAGACTCCAATCGGTTGCATCGCGCAATTCTTCTACGGTCGCAATAACATTTTGAGCCATTATATATACTATCGTCTGCAAGGTTTAGGTACAGTCCAATAAAAATCCTCACCCGATACTAGAAACAAATGCGTGGTGGTGGCTTGAATTTCCTTGCGCAAATCCTTGTTCTCGTCGGTGCCCTCAACTGGGGCTTGGTCGGTGCGTTTGACGTTGATGCCGTCAAGCAGATCTTCCCTTATTCCTATGTCAAGACTGTCTATGTCCTCGTCGGCTTGGCGGCCTTGTACTTGGTTCTCTGCCGCTTGATGTAAAACTGCATAACATAACTAAGCTCATTATTATACTATTATATATAAATAATAATATAATGAATTGTGAAAAATATAAAATGAATTTATTCATCCGAGTCTTCACGCCTAGAAGGCGTTCAGGTGAGGATGACTTTTAGTCATCCGAATCCTCATGCTCCTGCTTGAGACGCTTCACAAGCGCCTCCGTAACCTTCTCCCACGTAAATCCGAGAACCGTCTTGCGCGCCTCCTCGCCGTGCTTGCGGCGCTTCTCAGAGTCCAAGAGATACTCCTCAATGCCGAGGCAAATGTCGTGAGGGTCACATACCTCAGCCTCACCACCAACAGGACTGTACGATGTGGGCAAGTAGTAGCGGTGCTTGGGTTTCACAGGAACAGAGTTCTCATTCGTACAGAATTCCTTATAGCCGCCGATATCAGGGATAATGCAAGGAACGCCAACACCCATCTGCTCAAATGAGCAGAGACCAAATCCTTCACCGTCCGCAGTAGAAATACCAACATCTGCCAAGTTATAGAAGAGATTGATATCCTCGTCGCGGAACTGCATATCCTGGCTACTAATCATGAGGCGATTGCCATAGCGCTCAACAGGGACATCGCGGAGACGGAGTTCACGCGTGAAGAGTTCAAAGAGCCACCAGCCACCCTTCTCGCCCTTGTCACAGATACACATGAGGAAAATAGGCTTTGTAGGATACTTGAGGATGAGCTCAACAAATGCCATGATAAGAAGATCGTGGCGCTTACGAGGCTGATTGCGATTGAGATTTGTGATAATAAAAGCATCCGTAGGAAGGCCGAGCTTCTTGCGAACTTCAACACGAGGGAGAGGAGAAAAGACCTCCTTCTCAAATCCGTGACCGAGGACATCAATGCTTCGCGTGACGCCCTGGTCCTTGAGACACTTTTTCCAGTACTTGGTGAATGCAAAGACACGGTCAGCGTCACGATTGATAATATCAATGTAGGCTTGGAGTTGGCAGTTGTAGACCTGGTCAACATAGAGCCAAATCTTGAACGTACGAGGAATGCCACTCTTACGAATCTCCTCAAGGAATCGCGCAACGACCGCCATATCGTTATAAATCATAACAACATCCGGTTTCTCATGGCGAATGACATCAGGGAGGACACTGAAGCCGAACCCCTGTTGCTGGGGCGCATCAGGAGGTGCAGCACGACGCTCCATATCCGCCGCATCAAGAACACGAACATTCGGCGGATAAGGGCGATAGTTGGGCGGAAGCTGAGGATGCTTCTGGAATCCAAAGTGCGTTACAGAGAGAAACGGCTGTTTTGCAAGAACCTTGACAAACCCATATGTAACCTTACTGTATCCAGTATACTGATGCGCGTGTGTGCCAACAAGGAGATACTTGAGTTTTCCAGCCGTTGAACCACCGTTGCTCGTGGTAAGACCAGACGCAAGCTGAGGAGACGTAAGAAACGATGGAAGTGTAGGTGTAGTAGTGGCAGTAGTAGTGGCAGTGGCAGTGGCAGCGGGCGTAGAACCACCGAGAACCGCCTCAAGACTTTGAAGATAGGAAGGAAGGCCGCTCATTACTTTCTACAACTACTTTAGAATGAAGGCTTTAACCTGACAATACTAACTAGTACAGAATGAGAAGTATGTTTTCTGTACGAAGTATACTTCCAAAACCTAATCAAAAATCCAAACCATCACTAGCACCCAAATCCAAAACACGAAAAGATAAGATTCCTCTTGCCTTGAGAGAACAAGTGTGGATTCATCGTATGGGCCGAGTATTTGATGGAAAATGTCCAGTCACTTGGTGTAAAAATACAATTACAGTGTTTGATTTTGAGTCAGGACATAACATTCCAGAGTCAAAGGGGGGCGCGACATCTATTGAAAATCTTCTTCCAATTTGTAGTCGTTGCAATAAAGGTATGGGGAATCGGCATTCTATTGATGAATGGTGTGCAAAGTATCAGCCAGAAGATACCGCACCTAGTAGTCCAGCAATCTCTACAAATACCAGAGGATTCTCACGATTCTTTTCATGCTTTAGCGTCTAGAGCAAGTATCTTAGCACAGCGTTGTTTTATTTCTTCCTTCCATTCTGCCCATTTATTCAATACTGTTGTACGATATTGAATGAGCGCCGCCTTATTTTGGAGAAGTGTTTTGACAAAGTCAGCAGCAGAGGTCCAATTATCCACCGAGAGTGTTGGAATATGGTCACTTAGCATCTTGAAATATTCCTCATCTTGACGAATAATAATAGGGATCGCGCCATGTTCAAGTGCCTCATAGAAGCGGAACGTCTCTTGATTCTGGCCGCCAGGGCACGGTACAAAGACTGAATTCAAACATTCACGGCTGTATTCCTCTGCGCTCAACCGTTTTGCGTCAGCCCATGTATCAAAAAATATACACCGGTGTCCTCCAGGTATTTTCTTCCAAGGCTCCAGTTGCTGTTCACGGTTTGCCCATTTTGTCCCAAAAAAGCTCCATACATTTGCACGGTCTTCAAGGCGCCTTACAGTATCTGTTATACGATTCGGTCCAAGTGGAATTGTCACTACATGGTTCATTCCAGCTGTCTCGGCGCGATTGTACATGCGCACAACACCTTTACACGATTTGAATGAATACCAGTGAATGGGGTCTTTCTGCGTTTGTGGATATTCATCAGACAAGTGAATCACATAAAAATCCTCCTCTGCAGCCTCATATCGCTGGAATACAGTAATATAATCATTCAAATGTGGTTTCATACATATAAATATAGGCTTCGTATCAAGAGGCTTATGATATACATCTATCTGATGAATTGTATTAAATTCTTCTCCGAGTATAGTTTGTAGCCATTTATACTCTAAAAGTGCATCTTTGACAATTGTATGTTCGCCTACAGTGAAAAAACGTCCTGGGGGTGTTGATGAAACCTGTGTGTCTTTATTTACAGTTATCACCGCAGAATTAAGTGTGGCCCCTCTTGCGTCAATAAGGGCACGCTGAATAGGAATCTCCTTTGATTCCGTACCCCATAGCGTTAGTGCAGCATTAATTTCCTCTTGTGTGAATCGCTCATCATTATTCCATAAATCACTGTCAAACTGGTCTACGCGATTAAAGTTATTAAATTCACTTTGTGCATATTTGGGGTCATCATCCTGATAGCATCCAGCAACTAGAGGTGTAAGCATATAATGCTTCATATCTTCTACACGATTACAAATCATATGGTCGGCGCTTGTATAATATCCGCCGCGTTTCGCGAGCCCATCAAGGATCTTCTGTGCACCCTTACGACTCAAGATATATGCATAATTACAGAAATGGAAATACCGTGTAGGCTCTTGTTGGCCAAAGATTTGATTGGGCTGGATTTGTGACCAGAATTCATTGATAGGCTGCAGAAGCTTTTCATACATCCCACGATTCGGTGGCAAAACTCCTCCAAGATAAAGAACATCATAATCCTCTGGAATCTCCTCTACAGCTTTTGCCCATGTCTGTAACCAACCAGGTTTGAATTTAACATCATCCTCAAGAATCAAGTAATTTTCACACGCGGGTGATTCATTTGCAAGTTCTAACCAAAGTGATAGGTGGCTTAGGGCACATCCGAGTACTGCCTTTTTCCAATGAAAGTCATTGGGTACGAATGTTCTGGCCAATGCAGGAGTGAGTTTAATTTGCCGTCCGTCGTATGCAGGTCGCAAGCAAACATCGCGTGTCCATGCCTCATGATTTTCTTTGAATCGTTTAATGCGATCACTACGCCGCGCAAGATTGATTAGATGAACTTCGCCAATCCCTTTTGTAAAATTTGCATGCTCCTTGAAATTTCCACGATGAATATACAGAGCGGCACCAGATTTATACGTACGACGTAATGATTCATGGTTATAGACTGAATATAATGGTTCAACAGGGACCTTATGGCGCAAACGAAGAATGCTCAGGATGCTCTGGTCGTGGCGATGGCCATAGGGTCGTCCATCCGCTCGTACTCCAGACCATTTGGGTCCCATAATAACCTCGCGGCGCTGCCCATAAGTCCATGCTTCTGTAAATACTTTCCAAGGCAGAGCGGCTCCGCCAACAAATGCCATAATACCGCCTACAACCTGTTGTGCAGCTAGTTCATCATGAGTTACAGTGAGAGCCTTGCAAAAAACATCGTGACACCATTGGTCATTCTTCTGCTCAGGGTCTTCAAGCATGCAGAGACCGCCATTATTGAGAGCCGACTCAAACCATTTATTCGGCCAACGAACAACAATAGATGCAGAGTCCATGTACCAAATGAGTGTGTTTTTCAGAGTGACCTCTTTCACAAGATCTTGGTAAATCCAAAGTTTCCATGCAAAATGTTGGGGGTCCCAGAGATCAGGGAAACCATGGGCAGTGACTGTCTTTGAAGGAATACGTTTGAATTCAACCTCACGATATTCAATACGGAACACATTGTAATTATATGTATCAACATCTTCACCTAGATATACACGCGCTGATACATTTTTATCTGCATGTATACGTGGAACAACAGAATCTAGCCATTGTTTGAGACTTGATAAGTATTTTTCAGTGGCAAATGTGACAAGTTTCGTCTTTGAATTCCAAACAACTCTTTCAGTAGGAACCTCTAGTTTAGCAGTTGACGGTTCAACTAATCTCGGTGCACTTGATACACTTGCGACACTTGCGACACTTGCGACACTTGCGACATTTGGTGTAGTTGATAGAGACTTTGTATTTCCAATAGCCGCTGGAATTGCTGCAAGTTCGGCCGCTGAAACTACAGGAGCAAGAATACGCCGTGCAACTTCTGCAAGCCGCGTCCTCTCCTTCTCAAGACCAATACAGGGCGTGCTCGCGAGCCGCATCCATTCTATAGGATTCTCATCAATGGCCTTTACCGCTTCAATAAGTTCACCAGGAGAAGTGAAATCGTTTGCATCTATGAAACTTCCAGCTGCAAAGTCCTGAATGACATCACGCGCTCCCCAGTAAATAGGAACACACCCAGCCGCTTTTGCAGCCAAGAACTTTTCAGTAATATAGCCATCCGTGCGCGAGTTCTCATAGGTCAAACAGAATTTGTATTTCTTCAAGAATTCCAGTTTCAGAAGCTCACCACCACCTCCACCCGCAGTTTGAGTGAAGATTTCACCCCCCACATTATTAAAGAGTCGCCCTGCAGAATCAACCTGCTTATATTGACTCAACCAATGGAATGCCTCGTTGCGTACAGGATTGGAGGGGTTGCTGACAATAAATGCGCAGAACTTTGATTTCGCATCAAGAACCTCCTTGTCGCAATTGACAACTGAGTCTATGGGCATTGATTTAGGATTTATCAAGCGGTCCTGGTCGGCACCAAACCAATCAATGTACTGAATCCAGAGAGGAAATCTGTAAATTCCCTTTGAATCATCTGTTGCAGCGAATCCGAGATTCAAGAATACCCCAGGTCCTTGAACAGGTGCTGAATTTTCCCCTGTAATATGAATCTTGGGAACGCTCGCTGGAACTCGCTTCCAGGTATCTCCAAAGGGAGCAAAAAAAAGAAGGTCAATCGGTTCATTGAGATTCTGGTCTGTAATTTTGACGCCGACAACCTTTACTGGATTTGCCAGTTTAGCACATGCCTCTTGCAAGAGAAGTGTCCAGAAATTGTATTCATGATTTGCATCCTGCCATAAGTCTGAAAATCCAACGCGCAACTCGGTACGAGGGCTCTTTGTTTTTGCAGTTGCAGCGACAGCTGCTGCAAGAGGCTGTTCATCCACTTTTCTTTGAACAGCAGAGAATTGCAATGCAGAATTCCATATATCCTTAGCATTATTAGGATTCAGAACAGTCTTGAGTCGCTCACGAATTTGGGCAAGACGCCCAGGGGAAAAGATACCCTCATTTCTCCGCCAATCCGCATCTAATTGGTCAAATGCCTTCGCAATCCCCTTAATAGAATTGTCAGGATAGTAAAGGCGCTCCAAACCTAATCCAATATCGCGCAAAAAGATGCTATTATGAAGAATAGGGATACCATTCCATGCAGCATCAAGATGGAACCCTTTTACTATGTTAAAGCGAATATGGCTAATAATCATACTTTTTGGCTGCATTCTCCAATCTGTAATTCGTTGGCGTCCAACAAAGTTGCACGTTAGACCATCTTGCTTAGAATTTGCAAGGACATTATCCTTAAAAAATGAATGATTCTCTATTTGATGTGCATTATGTACAAAGTAATCAGATACAAAAGATGCACGTTTCCCTCCATATTGTTTTAAATAACTCATTGCAACAACAGGAATTGTAGAGTTACTAATCATTGAATTATTTGTCTCTGCAATATGAGGAATCCACGGTTGATCTTGTAGTATAGTCTTACTTACATCAAGCCATGACGGCATTTTAGAACCAAATTGGTCAACGGCTGCCTCAAACCATGTGAAAGGGAGTTGATAGACTGGCTTTTGTGACAGGAGTTCAAGAATATGAATATCTTGTTCACCAAAGTGTTCCCATGCCCAAATAGCATCACAATCTAGGCTTCGTATAGGCTGTTGAATTGGATAGACAGAGCCTTCTGTTTCATGGATAGTCACTGGTTTACGAATAAAAATGCAGACCCTTTCAGCAATACGCCGACGTTCTTTAGGATTCAAGTATCCATCAATATCAACAAAAACATCTAATTTTTCATACCCCTTTTCATTCCATTCTTCCAAATGTCTGCGCTCAAACATATCCTTAATCTCGCGACAATCTTCAAACCATTCTTGTTTAGAGTTTGTATTAATAAAGATTGGAATATGACCTGCTACCCGTATAGCATTTGCAATAGAAAGTGCTACGGTATTTCCACCACTGCTAAAAAAAGAATGCTGGAAAATGACAGAAATACCAACTTTCATCGGCCTAGCTTCTGCCATATGAACTCTGTAAGTACCTCAAAGGTATGGTTTAGACCAATTCAGCCGCCGCAGCACAGAACATACCAGAGCCAGTTCCGCATACGCAATTCACGTTCCGCTCGCAGTTTATCGTTAAGGATTTTTGTAAAGAGAAGTTCGGTTGTCAGACTAAGCTCAGACTGAACTTTAGACACCTTTGAGACATTCTGTTTGACCTGGTCCTGCAGAATTTGAATAATAGAGGCGTAATTTTCGCGGATGTTAATAACAACCCGCTTTCGTACAATATCTGGGTTATAATATTGCTCACCTGTAATTTTGTAGTTGGAGGCGGAGAGACGGACGTATTGCATGCCATCGTAGCACATGTATCGTGCGTTTGGCGTCGGCTTAATTGTAACAATAACTATGCGCCGCTTTTTATCCAGATACTTTAGCTCGGCAAATACACAGCCAGGTTCAATGCGCTTTCGCTCGGTTGTAAGAATAAATCCCTGATGAAATATGTTATCACATTTTAGCAGAAATGTATCAACCTCTTTAACTGTTGTAGACTCGGCAAGACCACACATTTGCAAGTCATAGTCGCGAATGCCCAGAATCAGATATCCACCAGAGCCATTCAGGAATGCACACACACATTGATAGAGCTTATCAGAATCAATAAGTGTTTGCTTGAATTCAAGATAGTGGCTCTCGGACCATGGAAAGTTCTCAAGCCGTGAAAGTTCGGCGTCATTCGGCAGCACAGGAAGCATTGTAATACTTCCTACGCTTTGTTAGAGCATAGTAGTTGCATCGTACCAGGCCACGCGGCAGAATCAATTTTTTCACAAGCTCTTATTCAACTTCTACAGAAGGAATCTTATGCTTGCGACGGATTTCCTCGGCCCATTTGAGCTGGTCTTTAGCTTGCGCTTTGAGCCACTGTTTTTCACGGGCCCTCTTGATGTGTGTTGCACGGCGCGTGAGTCGCTTGGAATAGCACTTGTGCCACGCAACTTGTTTAGCGGGTGAGAGCTTTTTAAAGGCCGCTGGCTGCATAGACATATCCATCTTTTTACACATGTGGACAGATGCGTTTCTTGCAGTGGTTGTCTTTGACGCCTTTCGCGTTTTGTTTTTGGAGCTGCGACCACGGCCGCTACTACTGGCGTTGCCCATCTTCTATTATCTGGATGTTATTTATTCATAGAGCTTTCAAGAAGCTCTTTCCAAGCTCGCTGTACATCGGGATTGTAGATACTGTGACGCCACGTGAGAGCCTTTGAATGACTCTTATACATTTCTAGACGTTCCGCGTGAGTAATAAGCGCGTCATTCATAAGTCCAGAGCCAGCGCGAGTATCATTATCAGGATAAAAATAACCAAAGTCCTTCCATGCGCGGCAATTATGAAGAACAGGAAACCCTGCATGAAGGAATTCAAGAACCATATAATTAAATTCATTGTTGATGTGATGGCAGATTGCGGTTGCATGGGGGTATTTTTTCATAACTGTAATCATATCATGCCGCCCTTCATATGTAATTTTTCCTTTTAGTGCAGTCAAATACGGTTCAATATTCGCCTTGAAATATCCAGATGCTGTTAAACGCTCTCCATTAAGAATGACCAAGTCAAAATCGGCAGTAGGATTCTGACGGGCATATTCTTCCACAATCAATATAGGAATTATAGATGATTTTTGGAAACTGATATTCGGCTCCATAATAATAATGCACGGCTTCTCATCTCCACGTCGCGGTCTCCACGAGATATAACGACGACCATCGTCTGTTAAAATACAGGGGTCCCACACATACGGCGCAATCTTTGCTGTAGAAGGTTCAGGTGCGACTTTGTTCAGTACAGCTGCATATTCCAGATTCATTTCATAATGGGGGCTCGTCCAAATCTCATCTTGCTCACCAATAACGTGATGACTAAAATTCATTCCTGAAAAAAACATAGGCGTTTCCATATCAATATTTAAAATATTTCCTAAATATAGCTTTATAGTTCGTGCTCCAAGCATTTTCATATAGTGGCGAAGATTGCTAGAAATGCTCATGCCGATTTCTAGATAGATTTTAATAGGCATAGGATTTTTCAGAATGTCTTCTACATCGCCTACGCGGCAGCCTCGTACAAGTTCAGGAATTCCAGTAAGCTCCTTGGGCTTTTCATTGACAACAAAAATGGGGAGCCAGCCAATTGCTTCGGCGAGCTTGTAAAGGATAAAACAGTTCTGGTAGAGACCGTTGTTAAAAATATTGCTATCGCTGATACTGGCAGTGGCAATAAGAATTACAGGTCGCTGAAAAAGGGCTTTACAGTCGGCAATTTTATTTGCGGGGACAACTGCATCACCAGGACCCGCAGCACGCCGCGTCATTCCAGGGAGGGCCTCAAGTCCAGTGGACATTTCTAGTATGCTATATCTTTCATCCAATTTCCGTTTAGACGCTCAATGAGCCAA
>JACCDO010226256.1_pt1 | contig 16139 bp, 14 predicted proteins | sample 7446101 | NCBI WGS metagenome assembly JACCDO01 (sample SAMN15323440, study PRJNA562643) | freshwater metagenome | isolation source: river surface water | place: USA:Blue River Watershed | collected 2017-08-16
ATTATCTTGTTCTTCATAATTATCTTTTTCTTCATAATTATCTTGTTCTTCTACTTGATTTTCTTCAAGAACTATATCATCAGGATTTAGTTCTTGGGTTAATACTTGGTCTGGTTTTTCAATTATTTGGTCTGTCTGGTTAATTTGAACCATTAAATTATTTTGTTTTGTTTGAATTGTTTTTTGAAGAGAATTACCCATAATAACTATTAATTATATTAACTTAACTAAGTTTTAAATTTGTTTTTTTATATAAGTTTCAACATATTATTTTATAAAATAATATATTGTGAAATCTAAATCTGGTCTTGAAATAATTTTACTTATTTCAAAAATGTGTTTTGGTTTCAATTCAGTGATAGATAAACTAAGAAGTAACCAGATTTACCGCTACAATATAGTAATAACTTTTATTATTACAATTAATAATATTAAACAAATCTTTAAGTTTTTTATTTAATTAAAAATATAATATAAAAAAATTGAATAAATCAGTTTCTGATTCATCTAATGTATTTTGTTTATTATAAGATGAGTAATAATTTACCCAATCAACCCAATCAACCCAATCAACCCAATCAACCCAATCAACTCAATCCCAATTCTAATTCAACTAACCTTACCAATAATACAAATACAAGATGTATGAATTGTTGGTCAATTAGTTGTGTAGATTATGCTGAATTAAGTTCAGTACAATGGGTTGATAATTGTTGTGAATGTAGTAATTCATGGAAATTTAATACACCAACAATGAACCAAACCCAAACCCAAACCCAAACCAATCAAACCAATCAAACCAACCAAACCAACCAAACCAATAACATAGATACAAGATGTAAAAATTGTTGGGAAATGAGCTATATAGATCCTAGTGAATTAAGTTCAGTACAATGGGTTGATAATTGTTGTGAATGTAGTAATTCCTATAATCGGCCCACAAATATGTCTTAAAATGGTGGATTTTTTTGATCATATTTGTGTTAGTATTAGTGTTAGTGTTAGTGTTAATGTTAGTGTTAGTCCTACTTTTTATATATATTAAAGTTCTGAGTGTTAAAAGTTATAACATATTATTTTATAAAATAATATATTGTGAATATCTAAATCTGGTCAATGGAATTTTACTTCCATTTATTTTTTGCTGCTATTTTGAAGTAACCAAATTTACTGCTACAATATAGTGATAACTCTATTATAATCCCACCCGCTCATATTTCTATTTACACTACTTAACTATATAGTTGTTATCACAATATATTAAAGATAATAAATCTTTAAGTCATTTTTTTTATATTTTAATTATTTTAATTATTTTAATTATTTTAATTATTTTAATTATTTTAATTATATTGATTATTTTTGATAGTTTAATAAAAATTAAAAAAATATAAAAAAAGCATAATTAATATAAATTATAGTTATGTCAGAAAAAAATAAGCACACAAACGAATATTACTTAAATAAATCAAATAAAAAAAATGGAAAAAATTACAAAAATAAATACAATAATTATTATAAAAAAAATAATTATGGAACAACTGATAATAAAATTATAACAGAAGAATACAAATCAGAAAATAAACCAGATATTAAGGAAGAAATTAAATCAGATATTAAGGAAGAAAATAAACTTGATATAAAAGAAGATAATGAAAAAGAAAATAAAGAAAAAATAGTTGATCAATCAAAACAACCAAATCAAACAACTCAAACTAATCAAACTAATAATTTTAATAGATCAAATAATTCACAATATTCTAATCAGTCAAACTATAACCAATATCCTTCCTATTATACATATCCACCATATTATGGATATCATTCACATCCTATGTATTCTCAACATCCTTTACATCCACCATATCCACCATATCCATCGTATTCCCCATACCCACCATATCCGATATTCCACCCTAATTCTTTCAACACAAATAATCATTCAGGTAATAATCGCATATATAATTATCAATCAAATGGTAATAATACCTCTATGACAAGTACACAAGATAAATCAGTTCGTAAGGTAAATCCAGAATTAACAAAAATACTAAAGGAATGTATATTAAAAAATAAGGATAATGAAAATTCAATCCCTAAAGAATATCAATGGGTAGAATTCAAAATAGAAACATTAGATGATCTAATTGAATTATCAAAAAGTTACGGAACCAAATACAAAAAAGAGTACGAATATTCAATAGATTTGGATTTAATTTCAAATATGACATCAGAATTAGAATCACTAAATAAGTTGGTAGGTTTAAAAGGGATTAAAAAACAAGTAACCGATTTGATATTGTATTATGCATTAAAACTTGATAATAAAAATCATGATTTGCTTCATACAGTGATTGAAGGTGATCCGGGAACAGGTAAAACAGAATTTGCGGAAAAATTATCTAAAATCTATTTAAAGATGGGTATATTAAAAAAGGATGTTTTTAAAAAAGTAAGAAGATCTGATTTGATAGCAGGTTATTTAGGACAAACAGCTATAAAAACAGAAAAAGTATTAGAAGAATGTAGAGGAGGTGTTCTATTTATAGATGAGGCTTATTCACTAGGTAATTCAGAGGGAAAGGATGGAAAAGATTCTTTTTCAAAAGAATGTTTAGACATGTTAAATCAGTGGTTGACAGAAAACAAATCAGAATTTGTATGTATAATAGCTGGTTATAAAGATGATTTATCAAAATCTTTTTTCAGTTACAATACAGGATTAGAAAGAAGATTTCCAATAAGATTTTCAATAGACACATATACAGATGATGAGTTATCACAAATTTTTATAAAGAAAGTAAAAGAAAATGAATGGAATATAGAATGTGATAATTTAAAGAATATAATTAAAACAAATAGAAAATATTTCAAATATAATGGTGGAGATATGGAAATACTTTTTTCAAAATGTAAAATAACCCATAGTAAAAATTTATTAAAAATAAAGGATAAGGAAAAAAAGGTTTTAACAGAAAAAGATATTCAAGATGGGATAAAACTATTTTTAGAAAATCCTGAATTTAAAAAAAGAGGTGAAGTGAATAATATATTATCAACAATTTATGTATGATACTGATAAATATTAAACACTAGCATCCTTAATAATAGTATCAAATTGTTCAAACATTTTTTCTTTGGATAAAGCCATTTTTACTAGATGTTCATCAGCAGTTTCAAAGGGTATTTTATATCCAAAGACACTAACCCATTTACAAATAACAACATTTCTATCTTTTTTTGGTAATGAAATATGAGAATCATATCTTATTGCTCTTCCAATAATTTGGTTAATTTTGCTTTCATTCCAGTGTGGTTCCATAATATGTATATATCTAGTATTTTTAAGATCTAAACTTTCAGAGCCAGCGGAAGTAATTAATAACACATCAATTTTACCATCATTATACATATCAATTATCTTGTTTCTTTTTTCTTCAGTTTGTTCACCATAATAAATAGCATATGATATTTTATTTTTTTCCAAATGAACAGATAAAGGTAGAACTCCATTATCAACAAAATTAGAATAAACAACACAAGGCTTAGGATGAGTTTTAACATAATTAAATAATTCCAAAATTTTAGGTGAATCAGGTGAATTATCTATTGTATTTGATAATTGTCTTGTAACAGTTAAAAAATTATTAACTTTTCTTTTATCTAAAACTGTATAGTCAATATGTTGAATATTATCCAGAGATAATATTTTTTTTAAATAGTGTCTATATTCACTAATTTGAGCATTAGACATATCAACTTTAATATATTCAGTTGTGTAATCTGGATAATGATCATCTTTTGGTTTTTTATAGTAACTAATTTTATCCCTAATTCTATCTTTTAGTATATCTACATTTGTTGGAGTTTCATATAAATCATCATAATAAAAAAATTTAAATTCTTTACTTGTTTCAGGAAGTACTTCATCTCTTGAAATTAAATTTACTAATACACTAAGATCAGTTAAACTATTATATAAAATTGTTCCTGTTAACAAAACCAACTTTTTAGCTTGCATTAATTCATGTATTAAAATTGTTTGTAATTTTGTTCCAGATCTTAAATGATGTGCCTCATCAACTATTACTGAATTTTTTTCAAAACTTAATTGTTTATTTAAAATTGATCCAATTGCTTTTTGATATGTTATAATTTGTATTCGTTTAGGATCCAAACCCATTTTTTTAATATCATCTTGAAAGTTTTTTCTTGAAGCTTTTGTAGAAATAATTATTATATCATAGGGGAATTGATAAACCATTGCTAAACTTGTAATAGTTTTACCAGATCCCATACTATGATACAAAATTAGCCCATTATGATCCCTTAAATATTCAACACATCTCATCTGATAATCAAATAATTCTATTTTCATTTTATATTTGAATTTATTATAATAATTAAACTTATAATATATAAAAGTTTAATAGTAAAAAAATTAATAAATTTATTAAATTATTTTTTAACAAATAGTTTTTTTGAAACAAAGGTTAGTACAATATTTTTCGTTATAATAAAATTTAACATCATAATAATAAGTTGATTCCAAATTATAAAAGAAATTACCAACAGTATTAGCACATGGAGGATTAATAAAATCATCAGTTTTACCAATTGCATTAGTATTAGGCCAATAATTAGGAGGGAAACATGAACCAGATGGAACATTAGAAGCAGATGTTAAAGGGAAACAAACACTATTGTTGTTGTTACAAGTATCATTAACTGAATTTGGTATTATATTAAAATTAAAATACAAATAAACTACATCACAACATTCACAAACTTTTATTTTCATCAATTTAGCACCAAAAGAATGTAATTTGTCACATTTAGTAACAGAAATTACAAAATAACCATTCACCCAGTTGATAATATTATTTTTAAAATTGTTCCAAGATTCTTCTTGACTGGTAGAAATATCTAAAGTAGATGTGACAAAATCACTTTTATCTAATTTAAATGATGTGACAAGACAATTACCATACTTTCTCTTATTTTTTACACATGTTTTGGCTTTAGAGAAAATAAAACCTATATTATTTATACATTCACCCATTATATATAATTATTATTATAATTTTATTTTTACAGGATAAAAAACAATTTAACTATATGAATATATATTTTATTATTAATTATAATAAATGAGTACTGAAAATATTGGATCATCTGAATATAAGTTTCTCCTTGAAAATGCTATGTATATGAAAAAAAAGATATTTGCTGAAACAGAAGAAAGTTTAAGACAAATATATTTTACTATTAATGAATTTCATAAAAAATTAATGGAAAGAGACGAAACTATTTTACAAAATAAAAAAACTATTGAAGACCTTAATAAAAAAATTAGTGAATTGGATGACAAATTAAAATCTAAAACAACTAGTTCAATCTGGGAATCTTCACAAATTCTTTTACAAGAAAAGGAAAAGACTATTGAAACACTTAAAAAAGATTTGGAATTCTACAAAAGACAATGCAGTCTTAAATCAGACTCTGGATCAGTTTTGACACCTGTCACTTCTGTATTGACAAAAATAAATGTTGATGAACAAAAAGAAAACAACACAGTTAAAATATCTGAACCAGAACCAAAACCAGAACAAAATGAAAATAATATTGATACTGAAGAATTAGATAATCAGGATGAATCAGATAAAAAGAAAGAAAAGAAAGAAAAAAAGGAAAAGAAGGATAAAAAAGAAAAGAAAGATAAAAAAGATAAAAATAAAAAAATAGAAATTAATAATAACGAAGATATGATGGATGATTTAGAAAAAGAATTACTTGGTTAATTCAGATTTTTAATTATTCTTTCATACATTTTTTTTTCATTAGAATCTAATATATTTTTAGATTTGGATGATTTGGATGATTTAGTTGTTTTTTCCTGATAAGTATTCGTATCTACATCTGAACCATATTTATCATTTGTTTTATTAGTTTGATTTGTTTGATTACCAGACTGTGTTTCAGATTCATTATCAGACTCTGTCTCAGATTCACTATCAGATTCTGAACTTGATTCTTTATTTTTTTTAGATGTTTTTTTTGGAGAACTAGCACCAAGAATCCATTTGGCTCCTTTACCAAACTCTGATCCTAATAAATTGCCAAAACTAGTAATTCCAGAGATTGTAGGTAATTCTGGTAAAACATTAGCTAAATAATCCAAATTACTTTTTGGTTTTGTATTTGATTTTTTAACAGGTTTATTTTTATCCTTTTTCTTTGAATCATATTTTTTATTTTTTGATTTAGTTTTTTTTAATTTGGTTGATGTGCTGGATGTACTGGATGTACTGGATGTACTGGATGTACTGGATGTACTGGATGTACTAGAAGTTGAACTGGTAGATTCATTATCTGATTCAGAGTCAGATTTTTTAGTAAGATCAGTAGATTCGATAGGTTTGTTATGATCGATAAATTTGATACAGGGATAAACATCAGTAACAAAAGGTAAATTACTAGATAAAAAGTTAATACCTAATTCAACGAATTTATAAATAATTTTATTAATAAATTTATTAAATTCAAAGTATAAAAATAGAACAATTAACATAGTAGTAAAAGATCCAGTTAAATTTAAAAATAGTATAAAAAGACTAATAATATTTTTAGCTAATCTTCTAATACTTTTTTTAAATAAATTATTTTGTAAAATTAAAACAGAAATAACAACAGAATCGAATAATAAAAATCCTTCAATCAAATAAAAAACTTGTGAAGAAAAATATAAAGCAAAACTGCAAATTAACAATAACAAAATATTAACATGTTTTTTTAATTGTGAGATATAACCAATAGCCCAAGAATATTTTTTATTTTTTTTTAATTTTAAATTATTAATAGCAGAATCAAATAAATTTATAAGAAAAATTCTTGCTGAAATTTCAGACTCGATGGTATTTTTATTTATGTCTTTCATTTATATGTCTATATTATAAATATTGATAATTTTATAAATTTAATAATTAAATTTATAAATAACTAATCTAAATAATATCAGATATATTAAAATAAAATGCCAGAGGGTCCCGAATTATTATATTTTGCGACATTATTTAAAAAAAAATTAGATGGTTATACGGTATCAGATATTAAATCATATACAGACAAACCAGCAATAATACCAAAAGATTATATAGGTAAAATAATTAATATCGATGCAAAAGGTAAATTATTATGGTTTCAAGTAACAGGGAAAAATCATGATTATTATATTCATATTCATTATGGTATTACAGGATGGTTAACATTTGATAAACCAGAAAAAAATGTTAAATTCGAGTTTATTCTTAAAAAGAAGGACAAAGATAAAAATATGTATATGGAAGATAGAAGAAGATTTAGTAAAGTAAGAATATATGAAAAAGAAGAACATGATAAAATAGTAAATGAACTAGGAATAGATATTTTTACAAAAGAATTTAGTTTGGAAAAATTTAAAGAGATAATTGAAAGTAAAAATATGATATTAGCAGCATTATTACTAAACCAAAGTATATTTTCAGGAATAGGTAATTATATAAAAAACGAGTCTATGTACATTTCAGGGTTAAGAGTAAAAATAAAATCATCAGAATTAGATCCAGAACAAATAACAAAATTGTACAACAATATCTTATTTGTAGCATATTCGACATTAATAGAAATGTTACGTGAGTCAAAGATAGAAAAATATTTAGATTCAAATAAAAAAACAAATGAACCAAAAAAATTAGAAATACCTTATAAATACAGAGTTTATTCACAAGAAAAAACAGAAGATGGTCAAAAAGTTTATAAAATAAAAGTTGCAGGCAGAGACAGTTATTGTACAAAAGAATTATGTAATTAAGTAATCAAGTAAATAATAATTTTTATAACTCAAACAAAATTTATTATATAATAAGTTTTATATGACATATAATTTATTTAGCAGTTTTGGAAAAAAAATAAAAATAAAATTTTTAACATTAAATGATACTTATCAAACAAATTATTTTGGAAGATGGGCTCAAAAAGCAGATGAAATTATTTTTAATGAATTAGAACCAACAACAATTTTTGTAAAGGTTTTTGGAGGTGATTATTTATTTTTAAGTAAATTTAGTGCTATATTACAAGGTCATGATATGGTTTTAGCAAGCAATGCAAGTAAATTTGACGTAGTCGGTATAGGTAATCATGAATTTGATGGAGGAAAACCAGTATTAACTGAATTAGCATTAATGGCTGAAACTCCTATAATTTGTTCAAATTTAACAAAAGATATATTAGTTCAATTTAACTTGAAAGACAATATTTCATTTTCAAAAAATGGAATAAAATTTGGTGCTATAAGTTATTTAACTCAAGAAGCCTCACAAATAAGTTCTGGTGCAAGAGATCTAAAATTTCAAGATATTAATTATATTTTTGAAACACAAAAAGAATTTTTATTATCACAAAATATCAGAATTTTAGTATTTCATGATGATATTGATAATATTATAAATTATTTTAACACCCATCCTGAAAATAAAGAATTAGTTGATGTTATTGTTACGGGACATCAACATATCATATATACAGGTTATATAGATAGATGTAATTACAGAATTCCAATTGTACAAATGGGCCAAGATGCTTATGGTTTAGGTTATATTGAACTTGAATACAATGAATGTTTCAAATGTTTAACAAATTCTTTTGTTGATGTTATAGTTATACCACCTACATTTCCAGAAACTAAAGAAATTAGTCTTCTAACTAAATGGGTAGATGAGGTTTCAGCTCCTTATTTCAAAAAAACAATTGGGGTAGTTGTTGATTATCCATTAGATGGACTTAGATTTAATATAAGAAATCAAGAGACTAATATTGGGGATTTAGTTTCAGATGCTTTTCTTTTTACCGGTAAAAAAACTCCTTTAGATGGACCAAAAGAAAATATATTCTCAGTGTCGAATAGCGGTGGTATTAGAAATAATTCTATTTTACCTATTGGTTTTGAAGTTACTGGAGAAACAGTTTATAACATATTACCTTTTCAAAATGATATAGTAGCTTTAGAAATTATTGGAAGAACAAATGTTAATAACTTAATTAATTATTTAGCAGTTACATCTTTTAGTAATAAAAATACACCAAGATGGTTACAAGTATCTAAAAATATTATTTTTAATTATCAAACTAAAACTTATGAATTGGTTGGAGGAACTCAAGGTGAAACTGATAAATTTTATCTTATGGTATATGATTTTTTAGCTAATGGTGGTGATGGATATACTGAATTACAAAAATTAAAAAAGTTTGAATTAGACATCCCTTCTCAAAATTCTCTTATTGATTATATTTTATCTTTAGGAGGTAATATATCTTATACTACTGATTATACAAGAATTATTTTACCTTAAATTGGATAATATCAACTTAAAATATATTTTTATATCATAACATATTTATATATATTATTATATAAATACAATAATGTTTTCAAGATATTTTTACATATTGGTGATGTTGTTTGTTGTTATAGTTTCTATTATAATTATTAATCAATCAAATCAATTCGATTATTTTAATAACATTCAAACTAAAAATAATTATATACCTAAAATAATACATCAAACAGCACCAAGAGACAGATCTAAATGGAAAGAAGAATGGTTTAAATGCCATGATACTTGGGTAAATACATTTGAATCACCAGAATATGTTCATATTTTATGGTTCGATGAAGATTTAGATAATTTAATAAAAGATCATTTTCCATGGTTTAAAAGTATTTATGATTCATATGATTCAATTATTAAAAAAGTGGATATTGCTAGATATTTTATATTATATAAATATGGAGGAATATATGCTGATATGGATTATTTATGTACAAAAAATTTTTATGATCTATTGCCTCAAGATAAAATATCAATAAGTGAAAGTCCATGGAAAAATAATGAATATATTCAAAATGCATTAATGATTTCTCCTCCAGAAAATGATTTTTGGTTAAAAGTTATTGAAAAAGCAAAAACTAGAACTAAATTACCTGTTTTAGATGCTACTGGACCCAGATTGTTATCTGATACATATTTTGAAAATACAAAAGATGTGAATATTCTACCAGAGAAACTATTTAATCCAAATACAGAAAATAATGACCACAAATCTGAGGAAGTTTATACTATACATTTGGGTACTAAATCATGGATTTGATAAATCAGATTTTTATAAAAAATTGAAATAATATTTGATATAATTTTGATTTAATAATTAAAATAAAATTTACTAACTAATTAACTAACTGATTAATTAAATAAATTACAATATGGAAGACTCGACTTTAACAGAATACTTTGAAACTTTTCCAAAACCAGAATTTAATCCAGAATCAAGTTGTATAATATGTTTAGAAAATATAGACATAGAATCGGGAAAAAAATATATTGGTTTACCTTGTTCATGTTCAAATTCAATATATCATATAGAATGTTTGCTACAATGGATAAAATCTGGATCAAATAAAAATTATTGTGTACATTGTAAAAAAGTGTTCGAAATACCTTTACAAAATGTAATTACGAATGATACAACTGTAAATTTAACCAATAGACCACGTAGAAATTCTGCCCAAACCCAAAATAATAGATCAAGAAGAGTTGGTGTAGGAATAACCAGAAGAATTGGTATTAATCGAAACAGAAGGATTCATAGTGAAACCACCAGACCAAATTATCAAACAACAAATACCCAAATTATTATGATCAATAATTCAATTGAAGACACAATCAATTCAATAGAAATTTTAGAAATTGAAAATTCTACTTTGAATTCAACTACAGATTCAAATCCTGATCCTAATCCTAATCCTAATCCAAATTCAAATCAAAATCCCAATACAAATACTAGTTTAAGAATAGCTGAAATGAAAAGACAGATTAGATTAAATTCATCTGTAACAAAACTAATAGTACATTACATATTAAACTCGGTTATAAATCTTATAAATTTTGCATATATATTAAATATAAAAAAAGCAGATACTTCATTAAAAATATTAGCAGTATTCTTTTTGATAAAAATATTAGGAAACTGTTGGATGTGGTCAGATGACAAGGATTTAGAATCAATTTCAATGAAACAATTATTAAGTACAATAGTTCAATTTATTTTAATTTTAACAACAGTTGTTATTATTGATAATAAAAAATATAATTATATAGATAATAAATTAAATGTTTTGATATACACTCAAGTTTTTTTCTTCGGTACTAATTTGATTATTTCTGCATTTATCAATTATGTTGATTCAGTTCGGATGCAAGGTATTATTTTTGACTTGGAAATTGAAAATACTAGTGAAGCGGTTAATACTGATAGCCAAGCTAACACTGATAATCAAGTTAACACTGATAATCAAGTTAACACTGATAATCAAGTTAACACTGATAATCAAGTTAACACTGATAATCAAGTTAACACTGATAATCAAGTTAACACTAGTACAATAATAACATAAAAAATTGAAATTTTATTTATTTTGTAAGTCAATATCGTATAATAGTATTATAATAATAATGTCAGACTTTAACACAAGATACCAAATTATAAACTACTATCCCAAAACGGGAAATGTACGAAACCAAGGGATGTTTATGGAAATAATAGAAATTGAATCTATCCGTGAACAAAAAGAGACCTTAGAACGGAATCCTGATTATTTAACAATGAAGAATGGAGATCTTTGGTTTACACTAGTAATTGATAAATCTTATTATGAAGAAAATAGTTATTCTGATATAGGAAATTATCTGAGTAGTATTAATTCGATAAATGGATTTGACACAGATATAATTTTTCCTGATAAGGTATTTGCTATAATAACACACATAGGTAATGATCAAAAATATGTATATAAAAATTGTGAAGACAGAAATGCATATAATGATTTAATAAAAAAAAGTATACGCTTTTTTTCAACTTTTTATAATTAAACATTAAATTTTTTTTATTATTACTTATATATAAATATAGATATGTCAAAAAAAATAGAATTTGAAGATATAAATGTAATTGAAGAAGAATACAAGTATCATATTCATAAATTGTTAGGATTTTACGATTTGGAAACTAATTCATATATTTATATAAGTGAAATTAATGTTACACCAAAAGTAGATACAGACGAAAAGTTTTTCTTTATAAATGATTCACACAACATGATTTCAAATAAAAATATCGATACAATTAAAAACAGTGTGATATTATATTTATCATTACGTATAAGAGATCCAAGAATAATAATCGATAATCCTGACAGATATTATAGAAACAATGATGAATTCAAAATAGGTATAAAATATGAAATTTATCCTTACCAAAGTCAAGAAAAAGATCAAATTTTAAAAGGTGGTGCTTATAGATTACAATGTGTATTTAATCAACCAGTTCAAATTAATTTTATTATGATATTTAGTGAACCAGTAATAAGTTTTTTTGATAATCAAATAATTCGTCTAACTTTTGAATACATCGGAACTCTTGGTCTTAGTAGAGCTGATGAAGATAGATTAATTTTAAGAATATTAAGAAATTTAGATCCTAATGGATTAATAAAATTTAATTATAATACCACAGCCTTACCAGCATGTAATGATTATATAAGAAGAGAAATAGGAATTATAATAGGACATTTAGATCCAACTTCTGAATTCCGTCAAACACTTAATACTTATTATACTCAAAATATTTATTTTAATCCTGATTTCAGAAATATTGTAATGAATAATCATATTGTACATAACTTGTACGTACATAATTGTTTTGGTGATCTAGCTGATTTAAACAGATTAAAAAATATGTTAAATGGTGATGATTTTCTTAAGGGTCAATTTGTTCATGGATACTTACATGTGTTAGATAGTTTAAATATGTATAATCCAGATTATCCTACTTTACCTGGTAATCAGAATCAATTTACAACATATTATGTAAACTTAGTTGATGCTAGAAATACACTTATAAATTCAACTATGACAAGTACAAACATAATATGTTTTGAACATCTTTTAACAAGAAATCAATTAAATTTTTTAAAAAAAACAGCTGATAACATAAATTTCTTTGTAAGAAATGGTGAAATTAATAGATATATTATGAGAGATGGTCTTGTAAACGATCAAAAAACTAGACATTATTATCGTCCATCACAACCCGAAGATCAAATTTTACCATATAGAAATGCATATGTACCAGTGGATCAACAAATTGAAACTCCAAATCGTCCAATTCCATATTACTTAATACAGAACACACCAACTGAAATAGAGAAAAGAAAATTATGTAAAGTTATTATTAAAGCATATATTGATGAATTAGGAGCAACACCAGATGGTAATGTACGTATAAACAACGATGTATTAAATTCAGTTATTGATAGAGTAAATAGTATATTTCGAATACATCGTGGAGCTGCAATAATGCCATTAAGAAACTATACTATAGATGATTTAATTAAATGTGTACGATATTTATTATATACACAATAAAAAAATTGATTTTTAATGAAAATAATTTAAATAAATATAGATTTATTATATATATACAATGAGTTCTAAAGGTAAATTTGCTATTGGTATTGACCTCGGTACGACCTATTCATGTGTAGGAGTTTACCGTGATGGAAGTGTAGAAATTATTGCCAACGATCAAGGCAATAGGACTACGCCATCATGGGTAGCTTTTACACCCGATGGAGAACGTCTTATTGGTGATGCAGCGAAATCTCAAGCATCGTCTAATCCTATTAATACAATTTTTGACGCAAAGCGTCTTATGGGTCGTAAATTTTCTGACCCTGTTGTTCAACAAGAAATGAAGACATTCCCTTTCAAGGTAGTGTCCCATGGTTCTGGTAACTGTGGTATTCAAGTTGATTACAAAGGTGAAACCAAAACCTTTACCCCTGAAGAAATTTCAGCCATGATCCTCACAAAGATGAAGGAAACTGCCGAAGCTTATCTCGGTGAAAAAGTTACTGATGCAGTAATTACTGTACCGGCCTATTTCAATGATGCCCAACGTCAAAGTACCAAAGATGCTGGTGTTATCGCTGGTCTTAATGTACTCAGAATTATTAATGAACCCACTGCCGCTGCTATTGCATACGGTCTTGACAAGGTTAATAATGAAAAGAATATCCTTATTTATGATTGTGGGGGTTTTTAAATAACTTAAAGATATATTAATATCATTATAATAATATGGAAGGAATTCAAAAAAAAGTTTGCACTCAATGCAATTTATCATTATCTATCAATAATTTTTATGTTGACAGAACAATTATCACAAAGATATCATACAGATCTAAATGTAAATCTTGTTGTAAAATTAATCAAAAAAATAGAAAAAAAAATACAATAAATGATACGATAACTGAAAAAAAATGTTCTGAATGTGGTTTAACTAAAGATATATCCAAATTTTATAAAAACTTTCGTTGTAAAGATGGTTATTATAGATTTTGTGGAGAATGTCATACTAAAAAATTCAAAAATACTGGAAACAATCAAAAAATAAAAAGAACAGTTGAATATATGAAAGAATACAATAAAAATAGAAATAAAGATTTGTCTTACAAAATTAGACATAATCTTAGATCTAGTATTCGAACAAATATGAAGAGAGATTTATCCTTAATAAAAAAAGGAAGTACTCTTAAATATGTCGGCTGTTCAATTAAATATTTTAGAAAATGGATTGAAAGTAATTTTGATGATAAAATGAATTGGGATAACCACGGTTCATACTGGCATCTTGATCATATAAAACCTTGTGCTTCTTATGATTTAAAAAAAGAAGAAGAAATAATAAAGTGTTTTAACTGGTCAAATTATAGGCCTTGTGAAAAAATGGAAAACATACTTAAAAGCGATAAGATAGATAATGATTTAATTTTAAAATATGATAAAATAAAAAATGAATTTCTCAAAAATAATGATATTAATAATCTTTAAATTACGGCTCCCTGAGGTTTAAACCCTCACATAATTATCAAATATAATTATGGAACTTAGTGAATTGCGGGAACACCCTAAAGCTTTAAATACTAAGTTATAACAGTAATGTTATGATGGCCAAGTTAACTACTTGGGTATAGTAAAAAGTTTAAAGATATATGGGCAATCCGCAACCAAGAATTTCTTAAAGGAAATTAAGGTTCAACGACTAGGTAAAGTAACCTAAAGGATTAAAATTGATTTAATCTCATGGTAAAATACCCACGAGTGCTAAGCATCAGTAAAAAATAATTTATTGGTGAAGATATAGTCTGGGCTATGGGGAAACTCATAGAAGATAGGATAAAGAGCCTATCGATAACAAATCGGGTACATTTGATGTTTCACTCCTCACACTTGATGATGGAGTATTTGAAGTAAAGGCCACTGGTGGTAATGGCCATCTCGGTAAACTTTTCTGCTGAGAATAAAGAATCTTAACTGCGGGAAGTTCCTAAAGTTTTAACTACTAAGTTTGTAAAGTGATTTACAAATGGCCAAACTAACTATTTGGGTATAGTAAAAAGGTTAAAAATTGGATAATCCGCAACCAAGCATTTTTCGAAAGGAGATGAAGGTTCAACGACTAGGTAAAGTAACCTAAAGAATCAATTTATTTTGATTCCATGGTAAAATACCCACGAATGGATTCAAACATGTATCAAAACTGATATATGTTTAAGATATAGTCTGGACTATGGGGAGACTCATAGAAGATAGGATAAAGAGCCTATCGATAACAAACCTCGGGAGAGGATTTTGACAATCGTCTAGTAGACTATTGTATTCAAGAATTCAAGAAGAGATCTGGTGTTGATATTCGTAATAACCCCAGAGCCATGCGCAGACTTAAAACAGCATGTGAACGTGCTAAACGTACTCTTTCAAGCTCAACAACTGCAGGAATTGAAGTTGATGCTCTAGCTGACGCTAAAGATTTTAACATTACAATTACTCGTGCTAAACTAGAGGATCTCTGCGGAGACATTTTCCGTCAAACCATGGAACCTGTTGAACAAGTCCTTCGTGATGCCAAGAAATCCAAAGCAGATATTCACGATGTGGTTCTTGTTGGTGGTTCTACTCGTGTCCCCAAGATTCAACAACTTC
>JACCDO010428655.1_pt1 | contig 16138 bp, 9 predicted proteins | sample 7446101 | NCBI WGS metagenome assembly JACCDO01 (sample SAMN15323440, study PRJNA562643) | freshwater metagenome | isolation source: river surface water | place: USA:Blue River Watershed | collected 2017-08-16
ATATGTGGATTACCACGACCTAACTTCTTAGTAATTGATGAAGGGTTTGGAACTTTGGATTCCGATAACTTATCATCTCTCTTTATGATGATGCAGTATCTTAAAACTCAATTTGATTTTATTTGGGTAATTTCTCACTTAGAGCAGATGAGAGATATTGTGGATGGACTTATTGAGATTAAAAAAGAAAACGGATTCTCTAAAATTAATTTTTAGAATTAACTGGCAATATATTTTTAGGTAGAGGTTTCTTAGAAGCTTCTACCTTTTCTTTTATAAGGGTTTCTACCAACCCATTTATTTTATACCCCTTCTCTTTACAAAACTCCTTCAAAAGTTGATGCACATCGGCATTAATTTGAATCATTGCGTATTTTTTCATTACTTCTTTATTTTTCTTTAGAATTCTATATATAATTATTGAGATAAAAAATTATCGGAATATTTATCTAATATAATCAGTAAATAGATGGCAGTAATAAAGAAATACGGTGAAACCTTAACGCAAAATTTATCATCTTTCCAAACATATGTATTAGATACAAATCCAAACTCTACATACTTTAAAATTACAGAGTTTAAAGATACATTTACAGGTGGTAAAAATGGATTTTTAATTGAAGGTACTCCTTATCTTAAAGAGAGTACTGAATTAAAAGTTCAAATATTAGATGTTAATGGTGACCCAATTTATTATGAACCAGGTAACGGTGTACCCGAATACTATGAAGGTACTTCAAAGGTAGTTGCTGTTTATATCTACGAAGATACTCCAATTGGTACTGCAAAAATTACAATATTAGGAGAATTAAAGCAATATTTGGATGAAGGAAACGTTGTAAGAGATGTTCCAGAAGAATGGAAGAATGTTTACAATGTTAAGTGGGAAAAAGAGTTTAAAGTTAATAGATTACTATCTAACGAAGATAAAGTAAGATTTTATAGAAGACCGGTTGTTAATATTACTGAAATAATTAAACCTATTTTTAATAATGTAACTACAACGATTACTCAGACCGGATTGATGAGTGGACAGGCGCAGGCTCCTAGAATTGGAGAAAGTTTAAGTGAATATTCTGCACCAACCACTTATCTATTGGAAATTGAAGATACAACAAATTGGACAGGTTCTATCGTAGGAAATACAATTAGTGTACCATCATTAGGTTATAGTAGTAATGTAGATAGTGTAATAAATAATAAGCAAGTTTTAGTAACTACTCCATACACGGTAAATGGATTAGTATCGAATTTTTTAGATGAAAACTATACTACAACTTTCAATTATGTAGAAGGAGTAAATAATTTAAAAACAGCTTTAACTGGTTCTTTTGCAAAAATTAATATTGCAGATTTAGAAACATTTGTTGGTGATGTTGCGAGAGTAAAAGTATTTAGAAAATCTCAATCGGATATTTCTGATTATCAATTTATTCAAGAAATAAAACTTGAATCAAATGAAATATTAAGAGATTTAGAATCACAAACTAAAAATGAAGAATTTTACGGTATATTTGATAATTCAAATTATAAACAATATTGGGTAACATCTTCAAATTCTTTATCAACATCGTTTAATCAAAATTATTTATACAATTCAGTTAAACTTGATAGTACAACTCCTTATAATTTTTATACAAGTAAATCATTAGATATAACCGGTGGAACCGAATATACTTTTACTTTCAATACAAGAGTAGGTACTAATTCGGTAAACGCTAACAATTACATAAAGGCCTTTTTAAGTGGCTCTACACAAACTTTATCGGGTGTTACACAAAATATAGTAACAGTGACATCTGATAATTCTCTTTTACAAAAGAGTCAAATAAGTGTAAATTTTAGAGCAGAATCATTATCAAATGCAAAATTATATTTTGAAACGAAAGGAAATGATTGGTATATATCAGATGTAAGTTTAAGAGCATCACAAGAAACTTCGTATTCTCCAAATGAAATAACTTTTATTCAGAGTGTACCTAGAACTTTACCTGAAGAAACATTTTTATATAGATTTGAATTCTATGATATAAACAATAATTACATACCTGTTTTAGTTGAACAAAGTAAAACATTTGATGGTGGTAATTTACAAAAATTACAAAAAGGATTAGTATTTAATCCACGTTCTTTACAATTTCAATTTGATTCTGGTTCTCAACCAGTACCACCAACGGTAGTTGGATTTACTGTAACTAAAAATTTATTGACAGGTTCGGTAACATATACATCCCAATCTTTTGATTTTGATGGTAATGAATTATTTGGACATGAATACACCGCTTCTATAACAGTTGGTGGTGGATATCCTGGTTTATTAGATGATATAACATCCGATGCACCAACAATGACGGTTCAACATTTTACAGGTTCAAGAACCGATAAGACTGTACAATTAATTAAAATTACAGGTGAAGTTGAAGGATATACCGATACGGTAATATTCAGTAGAGTATTAGATGGATTTGGTGGTGTAAATTATGTAATTAGACCATATAGAGGTACACAAATTAAAAATAGTAGTACACAATCATTGGAGATTCAGGCAGTTCGTATTGATGGTGTAAATGATATTGAATTAAGTAGTTTAACTAAACCTGAAAAAGGATGGCCTGATAAACAACTTCACATTTTATCACGTTCATTAGAAGGAAATGAAAAATTTGTAAACTTAGCATACGCTTCATCAAGTAGATTTATTGTAGGATTGACAAGTGGTTCTTTAGGTAGTGGGCAGATTAATTACAACGCAATCTTTAATAGAGATTCAATTGATATAAGAAGAACCGTTTATTTGATGTCATCACAATCTGCGGCATCTGGTCCTGCATATGATACATCTGGTTCAATTTTGTATTCTATAATTTTAGAAGATTTACAAGATGGTTTAGATACTGGTGTTGTAACTTATAATAGTGATACTTTTAATATTGACCCTAGAAATGAAAGTTTATTTAGACCTACATTTGCATTTGCAACTGCTTCATTTTATAAAAGAGGTACAACCGATGCTGTAACCGCTTCTTTTCAAGTGTTCCCATCAATGTCATTAAATCAGGATTGGACACCGGAATATTGGTTATATTATACAACTCAAAGTGTAGACCCTAATATATCAGTTGTTGCAATAGATGAAGCTAAAAGAATAATACCTTCAAGAGCAGTTTCTTCATTTGTTGGTTCACCATTATCTCAGAGTAAAAACTTAACTTTTACTTTTACTTATACTGAACCTTATAATTCACCATCTGCAAATACTGCATCAATTTCAATTGATAAAACATTTACAATAGTACCACAAGGTACACCGGGTGATGAAACTATTATTTTTGAAGTTGTTCCATCATCTATTACATTAGCGGCCAATTCAAGAGGTATAGTTAATGATTATAAACCATCTATAACTGATATTAAATTAAAACAAGGTTCTAGATATCTATCCTTTAGTTCAAGTGCAGCATCACATCCATTTTATTCACATGGACAATTTTATATAGCTACATCTTCAATTATAGAACAAAATGTAAAAGCTGGAAATGTTCATTTTACATCATCATTCGGAACACAATATACTGCATCACTTATAGTATCTCAATCTTCAAATTTTACAAATTTAAGTGGTAGTATAACATATCCATTGGTAATACATCCATATTATACTTCATCAATCTATACTGCAAGTGTAGTTGTTCCATATACAAAAGTATTAGATGGACCACCACCAATTCAAATTGTAATATCACCAACATCGGTTGCAATTCCTGCGGATGAAGTTGGTTATGTTTCAAATTACACAAATGCAAATACAAGTATAACTGTAAAAGAAGGTGATGACTTTTTATTATACAATACATCATCTCTTCCTGGTACTTGGAAAATAAATTCTATTGAAACCAGACAAGGAAATAATTGGAATATAAGAACAGGTTCATTGGTAACTGGTTCTGTTAGTAGTTCTTTTGGTACATTTAATAGATTTGATTATCCATTTGTTTCTGCAAGTGCAACATATACAATTCAAGTATATCCATTTGCTTTAGGTAGTGGACATCAATATACATCTTCTATTTTTACGAGAACTCAAACATTTACAAAAAATGTCTCAGTACCAAACGCAAGAACCGTTGAATTAAAAGCATCTTCTGCAACTTTAAATTATAGTAGAGATGGTTATTTAGTTTCTCCAGAAGATGCATTGATTACATTAACTGCAACCGCATTTAATACTACTGGTTCGGTATTTTTTAGATGGTATTATATAGATGAGGATGGTAGTGAAGTAATTTATCAGGGTCCTGACTCCGAAACTACACCTGGTGAAAAAAGAGCAGAACTGCAAATTGCAGCTTCGGATGCTGCAGGTCCTGGTGAAAACAGAACTTGGAAAGTAAAAATATGGGACGGAGATAATGATGGTAGTAGTGCTATTGCTGCCGGAAATAAAGCAGTAAGAGCAGAAGGACAAGTTACCCTTTCTGGTATAAAAGCAGGAGCTGATGCATATAAAGTTTCTCCAGATAATATAAACTGTTCAATAACAGCAGAATTGTTTAGTTCATCATCTGAAGGTACTGCAATAAAATTACCAACATATAAAGGAACTACACCTTTAATTAATGTAACTACTGGAAATTATCCAGCACCACAGGCAACTGATTACGATTATGTTGGAGATTTAATTGGTATATTAGGATATTCATCTGCATCAATATATTACAAATCACCTTGGATTGTATTAGGAAATAACCCAACAAATAGAATTACAACAAATCCGGCATCAATGCCAAATATAATGGCATGGGATAAACCGGCTATTAATAAGAGTGGTGAGATTGTTTATAAAATTGAGTTTGAAGGATACTCTACGGCAGTTGCAAATGATTTGATAACCAGACCACCAAGTAGACAGACGGAATTTGTAACACAATCGTTCTCAGTCCAATTTACCGAACCTGCTCCGTATGATATTAAAATGCAGAATGATAGTTCTCCGGTTGTATATAGAGTATCTGGTGAAGTTGAATTAAACGGAACTGGTAATACAATTAGAGCTTATAGAGGTACATATGCATTAACACACAAACCTTCCGGATTTGTAGTACCAAAATATGATTCATATGGTAGCTCATCATACGAATATCAATATAGAGTTCAGGTTTCATCTAAATCTAGTCATATTACGCTAGGTGGTGGTTTAGTTGTAGGTTCATATCTCACAGGAGACCCGGCATCTTTTCCTGGAGTTACTGCATGGAATGATCCCGAAACAAACCAAACTGCCGAAATAGTATATGAAATCAATTGTGAAGGAAGACAAACATTTTATAAAACTCAATCATTAGCAATTCAATTTGAAGGAGCGGTTGGTCCTGGTATTGTAATGAGAGGTGAATGGGATGCGGGTATTGATTATATTGGTATGGTTGAAACTACAAATAATCGTAGAGATGCTGTAACATATTTGGCAACACCTGATACAGTAAAATATTACGCAGCAGTTAGTGGTTCTGGTCCTGCAACATATGACCAAAATGGAGTATTAGTAAACTATCATGCACCAACCGTAAATGGTACAAATGCTTGGTGGGAATATTTGGGTGACCAGGAATTCTTTGTTGCGGCTAAAATTGCAATATTTGAAGAATCATATGTTAAGAATACAATTAATGTTGGTACTAAAAATGGTACTGGTGCATTTGCAAATATTGTAATAGCTGGTGGTAGAACTGACCCATATATTGCTATCGGACAAAATGCAACAATTGGTACATCAGGTGGAAGTGGTACAACTTTAAATCCTGGTGGGTCAGTAATTGGATACGATAGACCTGGTATTTTCTTAGGAATATATGAGCAGGGTGCTGCCGGTACAACCGGACGTTTTTCTATAAAAGATACATCTGGAAACAGATATGTAAAATGGAATGGTAGTGACCTAATTATGAGTGGTAAACTACAAGCCGGCTCAATGGAATTGGGTACTGGTGTTAATAGTAGTGCTGGTAATGGATTGTGGTTAAACTCAAACAACTATTGGTATGATACTGGTACATCATTCAAAGTTGGTGGTGCATCAAATTATTTGGAATGGGATGGTTCAACTTTAACACTTAGAGGTTCTTTAAAACAAACTTCTGCGGGTGCGAATGAAGGAAGATTGATGGGAGCGTGGGCTGCCGGAGTAGCTTATATAACAAATGATATTGTAACATATAGTGGAAACACTTGGACTGCGAATAGTGACCATACATCTACCAATAATACAAATGCGGGTACTGGATATCCTGGTTATGGTCCTTGGACGATAGCACCTATTGCTTCATCAACGTTGGTTTTAGCGGCATCATCACAGGTATTCATTGAAGCTAAAGATGGTACGTTATCACCAAACTATATTGAACTTATAGCGAATAAACAAAATATTTCATCAACAACAAACTGGACAGCTTCACCTTCGGTAACTTTTTATGATGCGGCTACCGGTGGAAGTACAACAACAACCGGAAATACTGTTTATTTAAGAAAAGCAGATTTTGGTACAAACAATTTAGTTTTAATTACTGCAACTGCTGGAGCGTATAGTGATAGTGTAACTGTGGGTAGAGTTCAAGAAGGAAGTGATGCAATTTCTATATTCCTTACAAATGAAGCACATACCTTACCGGCGGATAGTTCAGGTGTAGTATCGGATTATAATGGAAGTGGTACATTGATTAATTTATATGAAGGTGCAACTCAATTAGATTATGATGGAGTAGGAAGTGCGGCCGGTAAATGGACAGTTATTGCAAGTGGTACTAATATTACTGCGGGTGCAATAAGTGATGGTGGTAACTATGCAAGTGTTGCAAACCATTCGAGTGCAACTGCAGACCAATGTAGTGTATCATATACTATTTCTGGTAAAAAATTAAATGGTGATGCATTTTCAATAACAAAATATCAAACACTTACTAAAGCAAAGCAGGGTGCAACTGGAGCAAATGGAATAGATGGTCCTGGTGTTGTATATAGAGGCAATTGGGCTTCAGGCGTAACATATTATAAAGATTCTGCTATTGGTAGAAGGGATATAGTTAAACAGGCTTCAAATACATCGTATCCATTTTGGATTTGTAAAGTAACGCACGTAGCATCGGCGGGTAATCAACCACCAACTTCAGGCAATACATCAACAACACAATGGGAATCATTTGGTGCACAATTTACATCAGTAGCAACCGATATTTTATTGGCGCAAGATGCAACAATAACTAGAGGATTGGTAATTGGTACTGATGGATTAACAAATGGATTTATAAGAAGTACTGGTGCAACAGGCCTTACAACTGGTAACGGGTTCTATTTACAACAAGATGGTAAATTTAGATATGGCGGACCAACCGGTGGTAGTGAACCATATATCTATTGGGACAACTCAATTCTTACGATTAAAGGAAAAATTGTAACTGATAATAATTCTACTATTGGTAGTTGGCAAGTTGTGGGTGATACATTACAGGATTCGGCAGGTACTATGAAATTGAATCCAGATGTACCCGCATTGGAGATTTATGATACTGGTAAAAAATTAGTGGATATTAGAAAAGGTTCATTATCTAATACTTCTGGTACCGGTACCGTAACAATAAATGGACCGCAAGTTGTTGAATATTCCGGTGGTGCAAATTATGATGCGGGTACATGGCCGGGTAGTGGTACATATATTTATAGCACAACATCAAACAGCGTTACTGTATCAACAACCGGACAATATTATTTAGCATCTCCAAGTTATTCAACCGGTGGCTCATTAACACTTTATATGGAAGATGATCCAGATAATGATTTTGATGGTTATGTCGCAATGTATGTTACTATGGAGTTGCATACCGTTTCATCTAGTCCAAATAGTTCAACTGCTGTTTGGTATTCTCCAACAATAGCATATGCTGAAAAATATGCACCAGGTGGTTCAGTATCTTTGAGTTGGACGAGTTATGATTTAAATGCATATTTGGAAGCTGGTACTTATTATGTGTTTACAAGAATAGACTATCAAGGTGGTATTTCCAGTGGTGATTTATATATAGACGGAGATGCAAATCCTGGTTCGGTTACATTGACATTACAATTGGAACAAACCGAAATTACTGAGCAGGGAATATTAGCGGTAAGTGATGCTAATAACTTTTTTAGAGTAGATAGAAGTGATTATAGCTCTGCACCATATGTTACTATTAAATCAAATCAAACTACATCTTCTACACCTACTTTACTACTCGAGAATAGTGGAGCGAGTGGATTGGCTTTAAAAGTTCAAGATGGTGATGTTGATATGAATAACAACCAAATAACAAAAACAAGTTATGTTGGTTGGAATCAGAGTGGTAATAATGGTGCATTGACAACATACAATGATGGTGGTACGGTTAGACCAACAATTTATTTAAACAATTTAGGTGCGGCATATGGTTCTGGAACAACGAGAGGAGTAGAAATACGTGTTGGTGATTGGTGGTTAGGTAGAAATACATCTGCTTTACGTTTTAAGAGAGATATTGAGACATGGAGTATGGATAATCTTCTTGATAACATACTTAAAGTTCCTGTAAGAGAATATTCTTGGAAATCGGATACTAGAGAAATTCCAAATAGAGAAGTGGGTATTGTTGCAGAAGAATTGGAAGCAGCTGGATTTGATAAATGGGTTGATTATGATTGGTATAATAAAGACCCTAATGATCCTGAATCAGAAAAAGAATGGTTGACATCTGGTATAGGTAAAAGTGAATTGGTGTTTGTATTATGGAAAGCTGTTCAGGAACTCACTCAAAAAGTTAAAAGTTTAGAATCGCATATTAGTGGTTCTTTATAAAAATTATATATTTATATATAAAATAAATTATGGAAAAACGTTTTGAAAAAATAGATGAATCTATTTTAAATAAAATCAAAGATAACCAAAACAAAGCAGCTGAAATATCTTTTGAAGTAGGACAATTACATTTTAGATTAAGAGAAGTTGAAAAGGAAGTTAATATTGTAAAAAATGAGATTTCTCTAAAGGAACAAAATTTTGATGCTCTTAATATCGAAATAACAAACATTCTGCAAGAATTGAATGTTAAATACCCTGATGGAGAATTGGATTTTAAAGAAGGTGGTGTTTATTTCTAAAAAAATTTGGTAAAATCAAATATATTTAGTATATTTGTAAAATTAGTTATGGTAAAGAAAAAATTACTCTATGTCTGTCCACATCTTTCAACGGGTGGACAACCCCAATACACATATAAGCAAGTAAAGCACTTTTTGAACGATTTTGAAATAGAAGTTGTTGAAATAAATAATAGTGGTGGAGATGCGTATGTAGTTCAAAAAAATCTTATCAAAGGATTAGTACCTGTGCATACATTGGGTGTTAATAAAAAACAAATATTTGATATTATAAGAACTTTTAGTCCTGATATAATCCATTTTCAGGAAATAGCTGAATATGACTTACCATTGGATATAGTTGAAAAGATATTTTCTAAAGAAAGAAAATATTTTATAGTATCAACAACACACGGTTCATTAACAAACCCATCTGATATTGTATATCATCCAGATAGATATGTTTTAGTTTCTGAGTGGAGTAGAAAACGATTTGAAGAAGCGGATTTAGGAGTAGAATTGGATGTATGGGAATATCCAATTGAAGAATATGTGTTCAATAAAGAAGAAACAAAAAAAGAATTAGGGTTTGAAGAAGATTGGAAGCATGTGCTAATGGTTGGATTGTTTTCTCCAGGTAAAAATCAAGGTGAAATATTTTCAATAGCAAGACAGTTGGAAAAATATAAAATCAAATTTCATTTTGTAGGAAACCAGGCTATGAACTTTGAACATTACTGGTCACCAATTATGAAATTTAAACCAGAGAATTGTATCATTTGGGGTGAACGTAATGATGTTCACAAATTTTATGAAGCATGTGACCTTTTCTATTTTAGTTCAAAGTTAGAGCTAAATCCATTATCAGTAAAAGAGGCATTGAGTTATAAACTTCCATCTATATTTAGAAAGTTACACACTTATTTAGATACATACGATAACAATCCTTTGGTAACTTATATAGATGATGATTTAAAAAATACTAAAAGAATCATTTTAGAAAAATTAAATCCACAATTCAAAGAAATACCAGGATGGTTTGCGTATAAAGAATTATATAATAATATAGTAGAAGCTGCTTCTGAAGATTCTTTATTCGTAGAAGTTGGTGCTTGGTTTGGCAAATCAACAAATCATTTAGCAACTACAATAAAAGAATCTCAAAAAAATATAAACTTTATTAGTGTTGATACTTGGAAAGGTACTGATGATGAAGAATTGCATCAGAATATAGTAAATAGTTTTAACGGTGATATATTTTACGAATTTATTGATAATACCGTTTTATCTGGAAATTATGGTACATTTGATGTAATTAAAGATACATCTAAAAATGCTGCTAATCAATTTTCAAATAATAGTATTGATTTTATAATGATTGATGCGGGACATTCCTATGAATCAGTTATAGAAGATTTGAATGTTTGGTATAATAAAGTAAAGCCAGGAGGATATATATCAGGTGATGATTATGGTGTATTCAATGGAGTAACAAAAGCTGCTAACGAATTTTTCTATGGACAATTTCAACAAGGATTCCGTTCATTTGTAAGAAAAAAACCTAGAATACAAATAAAACATATGTTGACTAGGCCTAATGACATGAGAGAAAGAGTTTCGATACAATCAATAAAGCAATTAGCTGCCTATGGAATGTATTATGAACCTATTATAAATCAAGTGTATGAGGGGATACCACCTTCTGAAAATTGCAGAAGACCAGAACATATTTCTCCAACAAATACACCGGGTGAATTATGGCCTGGTGCTGGAGTAGGTTGGATGACTGGTAGACATTATGGTTGCTATTTAGCACATAGAAACGCATTGGAAACAATGGATGAAGAAAATTTTGATTATACATTGATATTTGAAGCAGATGCATTTATTTATACCGGCTTAGAAGAATTCGTAGACGTTGTAAATAAAGCATGTTTTATGTCAGAATTAAATGATGCATATTTTATTTCATTTGCAAATAATCCTTCTAGAGAAAGAACAAAAATAGATGAATTGTTTTCACAAACCGGTGCATCACAAGATTTAGCACATTGTTATTTAATTCCAAATCGTACTAAGAGTTGGTGGATGGAAAGAATAAAAGATTGTGGTTGGGATGTTGGTGACCTCTGGTATAATCACGTATTCTATCATCATCCTATGAAACGTTATACTACAAATAAAATGTATAGTAAGCAGGCAGAGGGATTTTCATTATTAGATTTGACAGTTAAAACTTGGAGTTAATGATTTACGATAATTTGATAAAAAATATAAATAATAAAGCAGTTGTTCAAAACAAAGTATTTATGCACTTTGTTAGGGGTGCGTTTATTGAAGTAAAAGGAAATAAACAGGCAAATTATAAAGTAAAATTCTTTAACAATAAAAATGGAAGATTATTATATAGTTCCGATATATCAAATAATATGTGGACTAAATGTAATATTGAATACTTTATTGAATGGAGAATTGAAATATATGAAGATGATAAATTATGGTGGGAACATATATACAATGCAGAAAATAAAAGAGTATATGTTGCGTTAGATTCCAAAGCATTAGGGGATTCATTAGCTTGGATTCCATATGTTGAAGAATTTGGAAAACAACACAATTGCCAAATGGTTGTATCAACTTTTATGAATAGTATGTTTGAAGAAAAATATCCTAACATAGAATTTGTAACACCAGGTACAAATGTTGATAGTTTATATGCAATGTATTGTATTGGGTTATTTTACAATGAAGATAATACAATTAATGTTTATAAAAATCCAATAGACCCTAAAACACAAACGATGCAGAAAATGTGTTCTGATATTTTAGGTTTGGAATATAAAGAAATAAAACCAAAATTAAAAGAAAGAACTCCAATTATAGAACCAAATTTAAAACAAGTTTGTATAGGTATTCATGGAACTGCACAATCAAAATTTTGGAATAATCCAACAGGTTGGCAAGATGTTGTTGATTGGTTGAATCAAAAAGGATATGTAGTTAAATTACTTTCTAAGGAAGGTGAAAACTATATGGGAAATCAATTACCAAGTGGTATTGTTAAACATCCAAACGGTCCAATTGAATTAGTAATGGATGAGATGTTAAAATCAAAAGCATTTATTGGTATTGGTAGTGGATTGAGCTGGTTAAGCTGGGGATTAAATGTACCAACGGTTGTTATAAGTGGATTTTCTTATAAGTGGGCGGAAATGGAAGATTGCATAAGAATTGGTGCACCAACTGGAAAATGTGAAGGATGTTTTAATAGAGTAAGATTAGATCCTGGTGATTGGAATTGGTGTCCGGACCACAAAGGAACTAAAAGACAATTTGAATGTACCAAATCAATTACTTCTGAAATGGTAATCAAAGAGTTGGAGAAATTTTTATAATGAAAAAAATTTGGGTAAATGGAACTTTTGATGTTTTACACATTGGTCATATCAGGTTGTTGTTACATGCTTCATCCCTGGGCACCTTACGAGTGGGGATTGACACGGATGAAAGAGTTCGTTCAAAAAAAGGAGTGGGAAGGCCGTTCAATACGTTGGCTGACCGTATGGAGTTTATATCCGCTATCAATGGTGTTGAATCTGTGGTGTCTTTTGGAACTGATGATGAATTGGTAGAAAGAATAAAAGAATGGGGACCTGATATTATGGTAATTGGAAACGATTACAAATATCACGAGATTATTGGAGTTGAATATGTACCAAAGATAGATTTTTTTGAAAAGATAGAAGGAATTAGTACTACAAAAATATTGGGTGATGCGAAAGCAAAATAAAGTTTTAGTTATCGGAGAAGTATGTACGGATATTTTTAGATATGGTATAACAAGTAGAAAATCACCAGAAGGAAATGGGCCTGTTTTTTTACCAATAGATGAATTAAAAGTTTGGGGTAAAGGAATGGCTGGTAATACTGCTGCTAATTTAGAGGCTATGGGGTTGGTGGTTGATACCTATTTTGATAAGGGTATGATTACCAAAACTAGATATGTAAATAGGGATACAAACGAATTGTATTTGAGGGTAGATGAAAATGATACTACTGATAGAATTGACATTTACAATTTACCAGATTTTCTACAATATGATGCAATTATTATATCAGATTATTGTAAAGGGTTCTTAACCGAAGAAGATATAAATAATATAGCTTCAATGCATCATTTGGTAATAATAGATACAAAAAAGAAATTAGGAAATTGGTGTAAAAATCTAGCATTTATAAAACTTAATAGATTTGAAGCACAAAATAATCACGATATAATTTTAGAGGAAAAATGGTTGCAAGATAAAATTATTACAACATTGGATGGTAAAGGAGCAGCATTTAAGGGTAAGATTTATAGTACACAAAAAGTAGAAAATGCTGATGTTAGTGGTGCGGGTGATACATTTGTTGCAGGATTTGTTGCAAAATACTTAGAATCTGAAGATGTGGGGGTATCTATTAATTGGGCTAATTATTGTGCAAGAGAAGTGGTAAAACAAAGAGGAGTTTCTGTATTTAAAAAATAAAAAAACAATATACTTATATATACAAAACAATAAAAACATAATATTATGGCAGGTTTAGATAACGTACCTACACAGCAACAAATTACAATAGAAACCGCAAACATAGATGCGGATACACTAAGTTCAATTAATGATTTGAACCAAAAGATTCAGGGATTAATAGTAGAATTTGGACAAATTCACATTCGTAAAAAAGAAATCAATGAAGAATTGGTAAGAATGGATGATTTCTTAGAAAAAGGAGAAGATGAATTTAAAGCATTAAACGCTCAACTTAGAGAAATAATTGATGGTTTGGATGATAAATATCCACAAGGAAGAATAGATATCCAAAATGGAACTATTCAATATCAACCTGGAGCACCAACTAGAAAGCAAGTTGCCGAAATGCAAAGACAACAGCAACAACAACAAACAATGCCAGACGGTTCAACAAATGGCATGAAAGTTGTAAAAGAGTAATCCCAAATATTTATATAGTATAGTAACTATATGAAGGGATTAACACAATTTTTAGTAGAAACAATATTGGGAGAAGCGGCAAAGATAGACAAAGTGGTTGTTGTCTATTCTGGCCGCTTTCAACCATTTCATAGGGGTCACTACGCAACCTATGAGCATTTGGTTAAGAAGTTTGGAAAAGATAATGTTTATGTAGCAACTTCTAATGTAACCGATTCAAAAAAATCTCCATTTGGGTTTAAGGAAAAGAAAGTCATCATGCAAAAGATGTTTGGTATTCCTTCAAATAAGATAGTACAAATCAAAAACCCATACGCTCCGGAAGAAATACTTAGCAAATACGATTCAGATACAACTGCTTTTATAAGTGCAGTTGGTGAAAAAGATGCATCTCGTTTAAGTGGTAAATATTTTACACCATATAAAGGAAAAGTTAATGCTGGGTATTTGGATAAAGGATATACATATATTGCACCTGCACAACCAAATCCTATTAGTGGTACTGATGTACGTTATTGGTTAAGTAGTGGTTCTGAAGCTGAAAGAAAAAAGAACTTTACAAAAGCATATCCAAAGTTTGATGACCAGATATTCAAAATGATTACTCTTAAATTGAAAAAATTAAAAGAGTGTATCAATGAAGAAATTAAATTGAATGTAAAGGTTGGTGACCAAATCCTAATGGGTAAATTTAAAAACAAAAAAGTAATTGTTAAATCCATAGGTAAAGATGAATGGGGAATGCCAACAATCAATGGTAAGAAAGCGGTAACATTCCGAATCCCTAAAAAAGAAAATCTAAAAGAAATATCTTTACAAAATTTAGATAATATTGAAAGAATCGAAACAGATGATGGTACAGGTCCATTTGCATCATCTTGGAAACAATACCATAAGCAGGCAAATGTAAGAGCAAACAAAATTGGTTATGGAGTTGTAGATAGACCAGATGAACTTAAAAAGGAAAAAGATTTAGTAAACTATAAAGAATTAGACCCACGTAATCAGGTAACTAATTTCCCAATAATGCAGGAGCCTAAAAATACAGATTCAATTGGTAAATTTACTGCACGTAGAGCATATACCAATTGGTTAGGAGATGCGCTTAAAGCTGCAAAAGATATGGGGTGGGAAAGAGTTTTCACTACAAAAGAAAAAGAAGAAATGAAGCAAGCACAATCCGATGGTAATGCAAATATAAAAGTTGTAAAAGAAGGATTAATTTCAGAAGATGAAATAAATCAAATTGTGGATGAAATAATGATTGAAATAGGATTACCTGGTGGTGCGGGAGTTGGTTTAAGTTTACCAGGTGGATATATTAATGGAGCACCAAATCCAAAAGATGTTAAGAAATTAAAATCAAAATTGGATAAAGATGGTAGTAAAGAATATGAGCCTGTAAAAGAAGACCAAATACCTGGTGGATTGGCAAAAGGTAAAACCCTAATTGATTTGGCTAAGAAGTGGGATAGTAAAGGATACTATGACCCAAAACAATATGCAGCAGAATATATCAAACCTAAATTATTGCAAGGTATTAAAGTTGAAATGGAACACACAACCGATGTTCGTATTGCAACTGAAATAGCAATGGACCATTTATGGGAAGATATTAATTATTATGATAAGTTAGCTAAAATAGAAAAACCAATAAGTGAAGGTTTGATTTTAGAAGGTGGTGCATACGGACATATGAACCATCCTTTTGATATTGAAATGAATCTTACATTTGGTGACCTTAAAAATATTGTAACTAAAGCACTTAATGGTGATTTAGATTTAGCAAGAGAGAAAACCGATGGACAGGCTTTAGCAATTAGTTGGGTAAATGGTAGATTAGTTGCTGCAAGAAATAAATCACATACAAAAAATAAAGGAGAAGGTGCTATGACTATTGGGCAAGTTGCACAACAATTTGCCGGCAGAGGTTCATTAACTGGATTTTCCATTTTAGCTAACTTATCATAATAGTTTATATCTTCCCATAACTGGTCCATAGCTATTTC
>JACCDO011072706.1_pt1 | contig 16138 bp, 5 predicted proteins | sample 7446101 | NCBI WGS metagenome assembly JACCDO01 (sample SAMN15323440, study PRJNA562643) | freshwater metagenome | isolation source: river surface water | place: USA:Blue River Watershed | collected 2017-08-16
AGCTTCTTGCTGGCCCGCACCGCGAGCGGTTCCTGGCCGGTCAGGCGATGGGACTGCCAAGAGACCGCCTCTTGAGGCGTGAGCTGCTGCGGAGAGATTAGCCATTGATAGGATTCCGGCAGCCGTGAGTTGACTGCTCCGTTGGCATTGTCGCGCTGGGTGCCGGCTTGCTTCTTTTGGTGCGGGGAAAGATCGAGAGTGTCTGCCTCGTCAACGATGGATTGCCAGGCAAGGTAACGTCGCACGGACTCGTCGAGATCGGAAAGCCGGGTTTTGTCCACGGCGAGGAAGACAAGGGCGTTCTTGCACAGCCGCGGGCTCGAGCCGCGCTTCTCCAGCATCTCCTTGGCTGCGACCAACGCGGGGGCGTCGGCATCCTTCGTGAACGGATGACTGACTGGCAAGATGACGAGGCGTGCGTCGGGATCGTCAGGCACGTCGGCATGACTGCCCGGAAAATCATGCACTCTGCTAAAATCGCCTTTCTGCTTCTTCACGTCCTCGCGAACGCGACGTTTGATTTCCTCGGCGACGGCGTCCGAATCGGATTTGAGTTGTTCAGCGCGATCATCCGCCAGCTTGGTGACGGTGGGTTGGGTAGAATACCAATAACGCGCACCGTCTTGGTAGAGGTAGGTTGCGCTGCTGCTCAGCCGCCGAAGGGCGTCGCCGAAAATTGCGGCGGATTCGCCGGGCAAGACACAGCCCAGTTTCACTCGCCGGTCTTCCAAACCCTTATTGGCGGCTTGGGCGGTGGGAGCAGAGCCAAGATAGATGGTGCGCGCTACGCGGCGGCATGCCGAGTATTTCCCGAGATTGGGCTGCTCGCCGTCGATGCGCAGCGGAAGGGAGTTCGGCCCATCCACATCCTTCTCGATGACCGGCGTCCAATTATCGGAAAGGTATCGAGTGAGTTCGAACTGCACCCGAGGTTCGTCGATGGGGATGTGTGCAGGGAGGATCAGTGGATTCTTGTCACCTTTTTCCCAGAGCGCGTGGATAACGGCCGCCATGAGCCGGAGGACACCGCGGGTGCGTTGGAATTTAACGAGCGTGGACCAATCGTTGTATAGCCGGTCGAAAACCTCCGGGTGAATCGGATAGGCGGCTCGGAGGCGCTTCTCATAGTCGCCGTCGCGGCACTCGGCGGGGAACTCCTGGTGTTGCGTGCGGTAGAGGTCGAAAAATTCTCGTGCCGTGGTATCGCGGGCGACAAATTGCTCCTGCTGGACGATGGGCTCGAAGAGACGGCGGCGAACGATTTCAAAACTTTCCTCCGCGTTAGCGGGTTTCCACGAGGATTCAACGCGGCCAATCGCATTGCGCAAACGGTCGAGCGCCGCGCGCCCGCGTTCACCACCAACCTCAAGATCGTCAGACTGTGCATGGGGGCTGGTCGCGGTGTCGGATGCCGGCAAACTCACGAGCAGAAGGGTGTTCTTTGCAGTCTTAGCGCACTCCGTGAGCGTTTGCGCAAAGGTGAAATGAGTTTCAAAACTTCCGCCGGGCAGGTCGCTTTGATCGTGAAGCTGGCGAGCATACGCGACCCACTCATCAATCAGGATGAGGCACGGGCCATATTGGTTGAACAGGTCTCGCAAGCGGTCGCCGGGGCTGGTCGCCTTCTCGTCATCCGCGCGGATCTGTTCATACGCTTCTTTCCCTCCAAGTTGCCACGCGAGTTCGCCCCATAGCGTGCGAACGATCGTGCCGTCAGCCTTCTTGATCGGGTTGCCGGGAGAAATCTTATTGCCGACGAGAACGACCCGTTTGACCGGTGGGAGCTTATCGACGCCCGCTTTCTCGAAGACTGCTTCCAAGCCGACCATCTCGGCGGGCTTCATGCCGGAGAAGACATGGTAAAGCGCGAGCATGGAGTGCGTCTTGCCACCGCCGAAATTGGTCTGGAGTTGAACAACCGGATCGCCGCCCTGGTTGGTGAGCCGGCGGATTGCGCCCACGAGCAAATCTCGAAGGCTCTGCGTCAAAAAGGTGCGACGGAAAAACTCGACCGGATGTTTGTATTCGGACGCCACGGTGGCGTCGTTGACGAAGGCGACCTGCCACAGATCGGCGGCAAACTCGGCCTGCTGATACCGACCGGAGGCGACGTCCTTGTGAGGAGTAACAACCTCGCGCCAGGGTTTCACACCCGCAACGGGCTGACCTTCGACCGAGGTTGAAGCGCTCTTCCGCTTTTCGTTCCGCGCTTGTTCGTCGAACCGGACGCGAAGAAGCTCCTGCTTCATCGTCTCGATCTCACTAGCTTCTTTGGCCGCCGAGACGGCGTTGAGGAGGCGTTGAACACTGTCGAGCGCGCGATAAACGTCGTCGGTTGAAAACGTGCGTTGATGCGCCCACTTATTCCGAACCTCTCGGAGTTCGGAAATCAGGCTGCGCTCACCGTGACCGAGGGTCTTTTTGAAGACATCGTTCCATTGATTCCACAGCGTGATGAGTGCGCTAGAAGCATCCCACTGCGGCTTGTCGGCATCACCTAGAAGGTCGGCCTGCTGGGGGGTCAGGGTGCGCTTAGTCTCTTCAAACCACGCCTGCTGGTGCGTGCTCTTAAGCTCGCGCTCGATAAAGGGCGCCAGACCCGAGGTAAGAAGTTCGAGGGCCTTAGTGAGCCGGTCGTGATTTGAGACAGCCATGGTGTGGGGGTGTTAGTTGAAGTTCAATTCGCTGTCGGCGGCAGGCCGTGTTTGCAGGGTTTCTTGGGCGAGTCTGGAAAGTTCGGGCCAACCGAGCACGAGCGCATTGTAACCCAAAGCGTCGGCACTACGTTTCCGCCGTTCGGCGATGGAAAACAAGCGATAGGCCAAATCACGTGCTGCGTCAGCGCGATTGCCTAGATGGCGGAGTAAGGCCGCGGTTACTGCATCGCCGGCTTTATCGAAATGGTAGAGCCGCATGAGATGATGAGTCATTTCCCACACGGTCAGACGATGATCGACGGCGGGTCGCCAGTCCTTGGGTAGTTCATCAGGTCGCACGAGGCGAACCTCGCCACTGCGTGCGAGAACGATGCCCGCATCTTGCATACTCGAAACGGCAATAGCGTGGGCGTTCGCAAGAGTGTTCGCGTCGCCGAAGTTTCCGGCTTCGAACCCGTTTTGATCGAACCACGTGAGAGCCCAACGCGTCTCGGGATCATAATCGCTCTCGGGTTCTCCAAGGACTTCCTCCTTGATTTGATTGATCAACGCCAGCGCCGTCCGAACCGACAACGGACGACCGTCGCTCTCGATGATACGGCTATAACGAGAATAAACTGCCATGCCCGGCCCGATACACGCCTGAGCAAAATCCACAGGAGCGACATTCCCTTGCTGCAGGTGTTTGAGTGCCACAGGCAACTCACGTTTCAATTCCGCGAGGAAATCGCGCCTTCCAACTTGCGTGGCGGAGGGCGGACGCGCGCGGCACGCTAAGACGATGTAACTCGCGAGTGCATTCGTATCTTTCGACACCATGCGCCATTTTTGAGACGCTCGCACAGGCCACGTTGCCGTAATTTGAAATCCAGAAGAAATCAGAGCTTCCAGCAATGTCTCCCATCCCGTCGTTAAATCGATGGTGGTGTTTTCGTCTGAGCCTTCCGTTGCCGCATCCCCTTCTTCGTCTTCCTGTTTGAAAGCGTAATAGACCGTCAACGGAAACTGAGGATCGATCTTCTCACGCATTGCGTGAAAAGCTTTCTTAAAGCCGGTCTCGAAGTGCTCCTTGGCTTTGACCTGATCTCCGCCGAACCTTCCAGGCGAGGCGGTAAGTTCAGGCATTTTCGGCACCAAGACGGTGCGGAATACATCGGGAAAAACGGTCGCTAAGCTGCGTCTAAGCCAAACGTAGAAGAAATCCGAAAGCGTAGCGTATCCGATATTGTTGTAGTAGGGCGGGTCCGTGCTGATGAGCAGGCTGTCAGCTTTGATCTCCAATGCTGCCGCGTCCATTTGTTGGGCGGAGCCAATCGTTGACGAAGCTAACGTCTCGATGCATTTCGCCGTTCTCTCGATGCAGGTGGTCCATCCTCCAACCACATCGTTAATAATATTTGCTTCTGCGAAGTCCCATACCATTGGCAACGCTTGGCGCTTGAAAAGATTGCGCAGGACTTGATCGCTAGCGTTCCAGGTGCACAGCGAATTATTGAGGTCCGCGCAACGATTCAGATTTAGTGAGAGAAAAATACTGACGGCATCAGCATACGCCGATGCCTCGTCGTTAGGCATTCCCCGACGTAAGGCGTCGCGAACAATGTCGGCTTTTATGGCAACGCACTGGTCACTGAAATAGAGCAACGCTGTAAGCTGTCTGTCGGTAAAAAGCGTGCCCAGGGTCGTTAACCCGTAGGCAGAGCAGACACCGCCGGTGATGTTGGCGCGATCTGGGAGTTCGGCAGAAAGGAATGATTGTCGTGCATCGTCACAATCGAGTTTCATTTTGCCAACATCAGCGGCGTTCATGTGCTCTGGTGTCGGTGCGAGGTAGGTCTTACCGGTGCGCAATTCTGCTACGACCGCAGCAAGGCGAATTCCAATGCGTCCTGCTTTACCTTCCTCTTGAATGTATTCCCGAGAGATCGCCGAGCGGCGATCGCCACTCAATACGCAACGAAATGCTTGGCCTCTCCCAGCGCGCGTTCCGATCTTGGCTTGTTGAGAAACGGCGGCATCGGCTTTTCCAGATCGAACCTCGAATCGCCAGCCATCCTGCGCGGTCGAATCCAAAACTGGCTCAAGCCAAAATTGGCGATCACCTTTTGATGAAAGCCATAGAGTGCTCATCAAGGGCACGTGACGACCTTGGGTGGCAGGGTCGGGGCTAGCCACTGTTCGAACCCAGATCCACGCAACAACCGGCGCGTCACCCCCGCCATGTTCGGCGGGGAGCTTGATCGTCGGGTAAAGGACACCAAGTTTTTCGGCGGCACGTGTGCGAATAATCTTCCCATAGAAGCGAACATCGGCGGCAAGCCCCTTTGTTCCCGTCCAGTTTTCCGTGCCTGCTATTTTATTATTGTCGTCTCCGTTGACGGGCGCGCGCCCGTTCCAGCGCGGAGCCACCTCAAGGTTGCATTTGTTGAGGAGCACAGCGACTGGGTTGAGATCGGCGGCATGAGCTTCGAAGCCCAGACGGCTCGCTTCTAATGGAATGGAACCACCGCCGGAAAATGGATCGAGGACAGCAGGAAGTTTCCCGGCACATGATTTTTCCATCTCGGCTCGCGCTTTCGCGTAAATCTCTGGCCGGCTGTGCAACTTTCTTTGCATCATCTCTCGAATTATTCCAAAAAGCCTTTCTCGTTCGGCATCTTGGGCTGACTCCGTCGGAAACTGTTTCGGGTGTTCCGAAGGGTCATCGACGACGGAGGCAAAAAGAATCGCGCGAGCGGTAGGTAACGGCAGTCGCGCCCACCATTGGTGGATGCCTTTGGGATGGGCACCGATGCCTGGCATTTTGTCGTAGGCCGAAGCGTCGTTGATTTCCGGCAAAGGCAGAGCGACTTCGATCAGTTTCTTGCGAAGGGGAAGAGGCATTGGATAGGTGAAAATGAAAATGTTAAGCTGAGGCTAACCGGTAGCGCGACGGGTATAGCTCGATGAGTCGCGAGTCCTTCATCTTTAGAAGGCTTTGGCCGGAGAAGGTGGAGAGCTTGAGATCGTCGTCGGAAACGACAATCGCGGCTTTTGTGGGATCACGGCTGAGCAGCGTCCAAAGTTCGGCGGCAATCTCGACGCCGCTGGCGAGTTTCTGATCGGAAACCCAAAGACGAGTGATGCCCAATCCGGCTCCGCTGTGCTCCTCCCAGTTGAACGGAGCTTCGGATTTTTCGATCCAACGGCCGTCCGAGTGAGAGAATCGCCCTTCCTCTGGACTCCAACGGAATCCCCGCTGCCGTGCATATAGTTCAATCAGGGTCGGCTTGGGCGGCTGCGCGGGCTTCTGGGTTGGTTTGTCGGTGGCGTCTGACTCGGTTTCGTCCCACGTTTCGTTCGCATCAACCTCGTCTCCCGTGACGACCTCTTCGGAATGCGTCTCGTCCGTTTGGTGTTGGTCCACGGTTTCAGACAGGCCTGAGTCATTCGCACCAGTCTCGGAGTCGGTCTTGGCTTCAACCTCCGGCGGCTTCGGGGCTTCGACATGAGAGTCTAACTCGAAGTGCGCCTGGAGATACTCGGCCACAAAATCCGAGCTACGATCAATGCACGCCGCAATCGCGTCAGAAACGGGCGGATGTGAGAACGGGCGCGCCAGTTCATCGGTGAGTTCCCGGTAGAGGCGCACGGTGGGTTGGTCCGTCACATAGAGATTTTCCCCCTGCCAGAGTGACTTGGGTGTGAAAGGCGCGCCGCTGGGTGCTCCTTCAACGTAGGGCGTGACGTCGAGCTGCGTGAAGGAGCGCCATGATGTTTTCTGTAGCCGCTGCGCCACGGTGCGAACCCGCGCCGTATCGTCGTCGTTTGGAAATTTCGCGCGGGCGAGGCCGTCCGCGAGGATCGCGAGCCATTCGCGTTTTTCCTTGATCGAGGAAGGTTCATCGAACCTCGTGACCCGAAATTCAACTGCGTCGGCGAGGTTTAGCATCCGGTCGAACGGCGAGAGCTGGGCAACGTCCGCACCCAACATTTGCAGATTGGCCGTCGCGGTCTTGATCGAAGTGAAAAGCTCACCCCACTTCATCAAGCCTTGCATGGTGAGCCGATATTTCAGCGCTCTCGTATCTTCCCAGGTGGAATCGAGGCTGAGCCAGCAACCGCATTCGTTCCAAATCCGGATTGGGTCTCGCTGGAGTGCAGCGCGGACACGCCTGGCGGCCGATATGTCCAATTTGGTGCCGCTCGCTAGCGACTTGAGCCATTCAATGGTGTGCTCCAACGCCGGCCGTTCGGAAACGCCGATCCTGGGCCAGAGGCCCAGTGTCCTCAATGAAGCATGGATCGTCGGCGACTGATTGTCGTCGTCCGGGAAGATGGACACTTCTCCCGCGGTCATCCATTCGCCGGAATCGGTCAGAATAATGGCCTTTCGGCTAAAGGCCTCGATGATCGGATCGAGTTCCGGGCGGGAGCAGCGCACCGCGATTCGATCCAATGCCTCATAGAGGCGGGAAATTTGCGAGATGTGGGAAATCGGCTGAGCGACGGCCGACAACGCGTGGAGGCGACCCAACAATTTGTCCGCTCCGGTTGGCGTATCTCGGACGCCGAGCAGTTTTAGCAGTGGCGAGGTCGAAGGAGTATCGAGTTCGGCGCGGACGAAGGGTTCGACGCCCATGAGAGGCTCGGTATCTGGCGTGCGCAGCAGAAGCTCGGCGGGGACGCGAAGCTTGCCGTGGGTATCTGGCAAACAGGGAACCGACCGCAGTTGAAGCACCCATGAGGCCGGAATGCCCCCACAGTCCACGGTTTTGTAATAGGTGGTGCCCTCGTGTCGGACCTCGGCTTGAGTCTTTCCTTTCCAGTGATGGACGGGGGCAGTGAGGATTCCCTCCAAGACGCCGGCCCAAATTGCCGGATCGCTTTCGGAAAGCTTCCGCCAGTGTTTCAGCAGGTCGAAGGGGAAAACGTAATCGACCAGGTTAAAATTGTCGGTGCGGTAATGAAATTCCTTTGGCTGATTCGCGCCGCGCTCGGCGGCAAATCGGGTGACATCGCGGCGGCTATATATCCGCTGTTGGTGTTCTGCGACCGGGGCGGCAAGAAGGAGGCCGCTGCCCGTGGTCCTGATCCAGCTCGCCCAGGTATCTGGGCGGCACGAGGTGAAATTGTGCGAATAGTCGCCGTTCAACAGGTGCTCCTGCGCCCACGATGCAGGGACAATGTCCTCGTGGCGTCCGCTTTCATCGACGACGACCCCATGCTTGGTTTCGCGGAGCAAGCGGTCCTTCGTGACATAACGAAATCCCGCGGGCACGGCGGCTCCGAGTGCCGCCATGATATGGGCGATACGGACACACTCGGCCAGCGCGATGGTCTTGCCGGTGAAAAGCCTCAAGGATGCTTGGGCAACGATCCTGTCCACTGCACTCGGTTCATGAAGCCCGAGCGCCTGTAGCAGCTCGTAACCTGGATCGTCGGCGTCGCGATCCGATTTTTTCGAGCCACGTTTGCCAAGCCAACCGAGCCATTCGCCGTCCAGCGTGGGCGCATAGTCCATGACAAACTTCCAATCTGCGGGCGAAAGTAGGTCACGGCGCGAGGAGAGGCGAACGACGCCGCTGGCGGCTTGCAGCGCCTTGCTTCCATCCACCGGAACAATCTTCAGCCGGCGACGACGCTCATTGCTGTGGTCGTAGTTGATCCCGTTTTCGACGAACGTCCAAAGCGCGTGGAGTTGCGGCCAAGTGTCAGGGCGCGGAATAACGGCCGTCGTCTCGAGCTTCGTTAGAATCTCGTCAGAGGTTTTGCTGTCGATCCAACTGTGTGAGTCGAGCGCCTTGCAGGCGGCTTGAGAAACTTCCGGCGCCAGCACCCGACTGTTTCCCGAAGCAAAGAGTTTCGTGAGGGCTTCAGACTCCCAGACGTTGAATAGCTCGGCGGGAAGAGCCACGCATTCGCCCGATTTCACGAGCTTGCCGGCGGTCGTCAGAACGACACGGCGCTCATCCAATTCGGCCATCATGCTCTCGGCGATAATCTGGCTGCACGCTCCATCTAAGTCCGAGTCGAACTCGCCTGCGACGTGCAGCAACTCGTAAGCCCGGGCGCGCTCCTTGGGCGTGAGGGAATCGTTGCCGAGCCATTCAATCATTGAGCGACCGGCGAGCCGGCCCACACGCTCCAGTAGCCAGCGATTGGTTGGTGAAGTCGCGGGGTCTTTGATCGCGAAACGCGCTGGGTCTTGAATGAACGGTCCGTTGCACGAAAATGGATGACTGACCTCGGCACCGGTCGGGAGGACCACATAGAGGCGATTTGATTCGGACAGCCCCAGCACAAGCTCGACACGGCACGGCGGAAACTGAAGTTCCTCGGTTTGGATGCCCCGTTCCGAGCGAATTTCTTCCGCTGCGTCATCGGGGAACGGCAGAGCCTCGCTGCGGATTACGAGCAGCTTTTGGGTTTCCGCACCGATCAGCTTGACCCATTTCGATTCCGAGACAGGCCCATTCCCCATCGGCTGACGCGCAATCGGCTGGCCGTCGATATTCAGTTCTTTGAGGTTGTTGAAGAACAGCAGTGAGGCGGGACTTTCAGCCCATTCCTTAAAGTTCTTTTTCAGCTCGGAGATGCGGTTTCGGTCGCCAATGCGAACGCGAATGATCGTTTTCGTGGTCGGCTTCGCGCCGGAAATCCAAATCGGTTGAGTGAAGCGTTTCTTTTTGAAGGAAACCGCAAGGGTTGGCGTCTGAACCTCGACGGTGTCGCCAAGGCTAAAGGTGGATTTGAATCCAACGCCCCGAAAGCCAATCGTGTGAAGCGTTCGCTTGTTCGAGAATCCGAAGCGGCACAAGGAGCCGAACTGGTCCGCGTCGAAGTCGTCGCCGTCATGCTCGAAGACAAAAGTATTGTCCTCGATGCGAACCGAAGCGGATCTCGCCCCGGCATCGTTGGCGTTTTGAAGCAGCTCCGAAACTACGTGGCGAGGGCTCTGGACCTGGCGAAATAACTGATGCCACGGCCCGGCGATAGCCGGACGGCCGTCAAGAAGCTCCCAATTTTGTTGGGCTTCTTGTTCGATGCGATGGAAGTAGTCGGGAGCTTGCATGGCCTAGTTGGCATCTCGCCCTTCCGGTTGGGTCGCCTTACCGAGCAAATCCCGCAGCTTGAACGTCACCGCAGCTACGCCGAATTCGGGTTCCTGGGTGAACGGCTGCTGGATGTAGTGCGGGGGCTTTGCCCCCGCAGAATCCACCGCGACGATGGCGAGGTGGTAGGCCTCTGGCTGGTTGAGCGCGGTGCGAATTTCGTTCACGGTCACCGTGACGGTGTCGGCATTCCATACCCGACCTTTAACCTCGATGAAGCGAAGGCGGCCCGTCGAAGGTTCCCGGCTCTCAATGTCGTAACCAAGATTGCCGGCAGAAACATCACGCGGCACGTTGCCGAGGGCGCGTTCGTGAGCGGTGACGGCTTCCATCGCGAGCCGTTCGACCTCGCGATTCGAGGCGCCAAAGGGCGCCGCCCCCTCTTCAACGGCCATGGGTTGCTTCTTGAAATAACCGGCGGGAACGATGAGCGCTCCACCAAAAACGGTGGGAGGCCGGGTGACGATTTTCTTTTCGGCCTCCAAATCGGTCATGCGACGTTTGAGGCGTTCCGAGAGAACGTCAGCACGCTGGCGAGCTTGCGAAGCGGACAGGCCGCCACGGCGTTTGCCGGCATCCTCCACCGCCTGGAGCTTGTTCGCATAGGCGTCCCAATAAGTAATCTCTTGGGTGAGGCGCTGGTGGACTTGCTGCATTGTCTTCTTGAGATGCTCCTCGCGACGAACGGAGACAGAGCGCAAGTGCTCAGGCACGATATGCTGGATGGCAAAGGATGCGGCCTTGCCCTCCAAATCGCGGGCGAGCCAAGAGGCATCGAATAAGGGACGGGCTGCGATTAGTTGGGCGTCCGTCGCAGGAACGTAGTCGAGATAGGGAGCGTTGCCGGCGCGGCTGGCGCGTCCTTCGGCATCAAGAAAAACAAATTCCAGCCTGCGAGAAATCGTGGTCGGACCACGACCCGCCTCAGAGCGCGCGTCAGTAATGGAGTGCTCCAAATAAAGAAGCACGCGAGGTTCGGTGCCTTCGTCGAGAGGATCGATCAGCACGGCACCTTGCCGGAGGAAGTCGCGGTATTTTTCCAGAACGAGGTCAACGGTGGCGTCGAGGAGCGGGTGACCGGGGGCGAGGAGCGCGGCGGGAGGCTTGCCGTCGAGACGCATCGCGCTCTTGTGAAAAGTGACTCGCTCGTAAGCTTTGAGGAGAGGAGCCCGCAAACCGCTCACGCGATCGCGCTGCCGAATCTCCGACGGAACATTGCGAATCTCGAAACGCTGCGGTTCGCGCTTTTGGAGCTGACCGCCGAAGCGGGCGAACGCTTCGTTGAAGAAAGCGCCGATATAGTGGGGCTGAAGTTTACGGGCTTGCGCGCGCTCCATCTCTTCCCGGATAGCCTGCACGCGGCTCGTGGAGAGCGTGTCCTGCGTGAGTTGGCGGTCAGAAAGAAGTTTGAGGAGGTGTTCCTTATCGAGATCGTGCTGGACGATGCGGTCGAGACGGGCACGAACTTCCGGGTCGTCGTTTTGGCGGATCGCCGCAATTAGAAGTTCCTTGAGCGACTGCCCCTGCAACACTTTGCCGAGGACATCGAAAACAGCATCGGTGCCCAACGCTTCGCGCTGGTGCTCCAGTTTGTGGAGCAATTGAAGGAAGACCTGGCCCTCGCGAGTGTCTTCAGCGACGAAATTCCACAGGTGGCAACGCTCCCGCTGACCGATACGATGGATGCGGCCAAATCGTTGCTCTAACCGATTCGGATTCCACGGCAGGTCATAGTTCACCATGAGATGCGCTCGCTGGAGATTGATGCCCTCACCGGCGGCGTCGGTGGCAACGAGGATCAATACCTCGGGGTCGCTGGTGAACGCCTCCTGAATTTGCCGGCGTTTCTCGCGGGGCGTTTGACCGTGAATCGTGACGACCGCCGCGGGATTTCCGATAAGGGTCGTGAGTCGATCCGCAAGATAGTTCAGGGTGTCGCGCTGCTCGGTGAAAACGACAAGCTTTCGGCGGTTACCCGCGGCATCAAACATGAACGGGTTGTCGAGGAGCGTCTCCCGGAGCTTTTGCCACTTCGTATCCTGAGCGGACCGGCGGAGGTTGGCAGCATCCTGTTCCAAATCTTTCAGAAGAAGGATTTCGACCTCCAACTCTGCGATGGTCTGGGCCGCGGTGGCCGCATCAACCACGGCTTCCTCGGCCTGCTCCATTTCGGCTTCGGGTGCGTCCTCCAAGTCGTCGATGTCCTCAATATCCATGGATTGCGGAGCCTCCAAGGCGACATTCCGGCCTCGGCGAAGTGTTTTCTCTTCTCGCAAACGTTCCTCCAGGCGCTCGCGGCGACGACGAAGGGATTGAAAGATCGCCTCCGGGGATGACGCCAACCGTCGCTGGAGGATGGTCAGAGCGAAGCCGACGGTTCCGCGTCGCTTCTCATTCTGGAGTTTGTCGGCGAGGTTGAACTGGGTCCGGACGTAATCCGTGACTTTCGCGTAGAGCGAAAGCTCGTCGCGCGAGAGCGGAAACGGAAGAGTGTAGGCGAAACGTTCAGGGAACAGGGGCTTGCCCTCCATGGTGACAAGACCCTCCTTCACCATGCGACGCATGAGATCAGAAGTGTCCTGAACGTGAACTCCGTCACGGAATCGACCTTCAAAACGGTCACCGTCGAGCAATGAAAGAAAGAGCTGATAGTCCTCTTCTTTGCCGTTGTGAGGGGTGGCCGTGAGCAGCAAGAGCTGGCGCGTGTGCGCAGAGAGGAGCTGGCCAAGACGGTGACGCTTGGTGAACTTAACCTCCGATCCGAAATAGGACGCGGACATTTTGTGGGCTTCGTCCACCACGACGAGATCCCAATCAACCTGGGCCAGTTTCTGCTGGAGATCCTCGTTGCGACTAAGCTTGTCGAGGCGACAGATGCAGAGGTTGTGCTCAAGAAACCAATTGCCGGTGCGCGACGCTTGAATGGCGTCGTTCGTCATGATGTCGAAGGAGAGGCTAAACTTCTGGTCTAGTTCGTCCTGCCATTGCTCGACTAACGAACCGGGGGAAACGATAAGGCATTTGGCGACATCGCCTCGGATAATCAGCTCCTTGATGAGGAGGCCCGTCATGATCGTCTTGCCGGCACCAGGATCGTCCGCGAGCAAGAAGCGAAGCGGCTGCCGCGTCAGCATCGTCTCATAAACGGCCGTAATTTGGTGCGGGAGCGGATCGACTGCTGAAGTGTTCACCGCGATCATGGGATCGAAGAGGAAGCCGAGGCGAAGACGCTGAGCCTCCGAAACCAAACGGAATAGAGCGCCGTCGGCCGTGAATGAAAGCGGGCGCGTCTTCTGGACGACCTCAAGCTGACCTTCTTGGTCACGGAAAAGGAGCTGGGTGCCGGGGCGTCCTTCCGCATCGGTGTAAGTGACCTCCAGGGTATCAGCGCCGTGCATCCGAGCATGCTTCACGGTTACTGCGGAAACCGGGTGAATGCCGCGGACAACGCTGTTAACGGTGATGTCTTCGAGGTGTGCCATAACGTTAAACGTTAAGATAACCGGATTTAATTTACTCGTAAATGCCTAAAAACGCCTGTTACTTCACTTTTAAGTGAAGTATGGCTGAAAACGTAATTTCCCTCAGTGGGCTGTCGATTGAGAGACTTCGGTCATTTTGCCAGATCGTCGAAGCTGGAAGCGCGGCAGCCGCAGCAAAGAGAAATTCCGTTTTGCCGGGTCAGTTCAGTCGCCAAATAAAGGATTTGGAGGCCTCGTTAGGAACGAAGCTCTTCTCGAAAGAGGGGAAGCACCTGAAGTTGACCGCAGGCGGCATGAAGCTCGCAGCTTTGACGAATGCCTATTTTGCGGGCCTCCAAGAACTGAAGGAGGAAGAAGGCAATGAATCGCGGCCTATGGCGCTGGGTGCGGGCGACAGCGTTGTCCGGTGGCTACTCGTCCCCAGACTTGCCGAGGTGCTTGTCGCCGGAGGTGGCTTTGTCGATATCGTAACCCATCGAACGAACGCGATCATCGACCGACTGGAAAGCGGGCAATTAGACGTGGGGCTCATTCGTTCTGATGCCGAAGGTGACGGATTGGAGCGACTGACCTTCCCCACCGTTCGCTACGTGCTCATGGTGCCGCGATCAGTTCTTCCCGACAAGAGCGCGGCCGGCATTAAGAACATCCGACTACTGCCGTTCATCATGCTGACGGGCGACGGGAGGTTCGTTAGGAGCGTGGAGCTTGTTGCGAAAACAAATGGCATCGCACTCCAAGCGCGGGCGCGCGTCGAAAGCTTTGGCTTGGCGGTAGAGGCCGCGAAAGTGCTGAACGCCGCTACATTCGTCCCAACCCAGGCTCAAAACGAATTCCCAGCCGAGCAGTTCACTACCGTGGCACTCGATGGGATTGACGCAATGAATCGGTCCCTATCCGTCGCCTTCAGTAAGCGAACGGCCGAACTGAATACGCGTGCCCGCCGATTCGCGCTGCGCTTATCCCGCGCGTTTGAAACACCATCGTTGAGTTGATCGTGCGCCGGGACGCATGCATTGCCGGGCTCACACGTTACATTCGCTGGCTGCGCTGTTGTGAAGCCTTTATCACAATCCGTTGATTCATTAATTGGCGTTCGGTCGCGCTGGTCAGCAGCCGTTCGGCGAGATCGGTGTCGCCCGACTCCACGAATGTCTTCACCTCGTGCTTCGTGCGGATGTGGTCGGCAGGTCCCATTTCCTTCACCCGCAGGCGCTCGGTGATCAGCCGGACTGCGTCCTCTTCCTTGCGGAGGGCGAGCAGGGTTTGGACAGTTATTTCAGGGCTCTTTTGGGGGTTCATCGAACAAAGGTGTAGTATAGTCGATTAGGACGGCCGGAGGGAGACTTTTTTGAAGCCATTCGTGCAGTGACGCACAACGGCGGTGTGGTCAGGCAGGCTCCGGAACTCGTGCGGTTTGATCCGATACTCCTCCACCCGCTGATACGTGTGGGCCGTATGGTCCAAATGCACGGTCCGGGTGGCACGCTCAACCCAGTGTTTACCCAGCGCATTCGCACACCGGAGAGCGTCGACCTCGGACGCGGCCCGATACATCACGAGGTTCTTAAGATTGAGGGCCAGAACCTCGGCTTGTTCCTTGGTTTGAGGCGGAATCAACGACTCGAAAGCCTGGGCGGACACCACGAGCATGAGCATGCAGTCGCGGAGCCGGTCGATGACGTTGAAGTCGCTGGTGCCGTCGTGGCTGGCGGTGATGGCGTTCTGGAACTCGTCGCCGACATAGACGAGCTGGTTCAGCGCATACTTCTGCCAAGGGGGTAGCGCGTAGCGCCGGAGGGCGTGCCGGTAGAGGAGAAGCTTGATGACGGTGAACACATACTGCCGCTCCGTGGTGTAGTCCTGGGGCACGTCGATGCAGAAGATTTTGCCCTTATCGACGTCGGACATGGTGCAGGTGTCGGGCTCGTTGGAGCTGAAAATTTCAGCGATTTCGGCCGTGCCGAGGTATTCGAGGTAGTTCTGGGAGGTGCCGATCTCGCCAGCCCGTTGCTCCTTCGCCTCATGCTTCAGGTAGGTCTGCTCCAAGGTCTCGGCGAGGCGAATACGGCGCTCGGTCGGCTCCAGTTCCGTGAGTTTCTCCAGCGCCGCCTTCAGCTCCCGTTCCGAGGTCAGCAGGTCGTAGGCGTTGGTCGCGGTCGTGGGCCGGCCGATGTCGGCGAGCAATTCAAAGGCCCGGCCGATGTGGGCGGCGCCCTTCACTTTGAAGAAGCCCTTTTCATCCTTCGGATTCAGGGCGGCGGCCGTATCGACCAAAATACGCGCGCGGGTTGTGAACGGCAACCGGGCGTCGCCCGTGACATTCAGACGGTGGATCGCCTTGCCTGGCTCCCCGACCAACCGCGGACGAAGACGGATGATGTCGTGCTCTCGGCCATACTTTTTTGCCAGCCATTCGAGGTAAAACCACTCGTCGCCCTTGTTCGCCATGACCACGCCGCCCAGCGTGGGATTGCGCCGCATCAGGTCGGCGAGCAGGCCGTTCATGCCGGAGGTTTTGCCGGAACCGGTGTCACCGGAGAAGAAGAAGTGCCGGTTGGCCTTGTCGCGCGTCCACTTGAATCCGGCGAACGCCAGCACGATCTGCCACCGGTCCGCCACCACCTTGCCAGCGGGGTCGCGCACGTAGCGGCGATGGTCCGCGTAGTAGAATAGTCCGCCCGCCAGCGCGCACAGGACGGCCCCGACAACGTATCCCCAAGGTGAGGGCAAGCGGATCGCCCCAAACAGACCGGAGGCTGAGATCACGAGGGCGAAAGGCAGCGCCAGCGGGAGGCGCAGTCCCGGCTCGTTGTGGCGAAGATTCCGCTGAATCAGCCATCCCGCGATGCCCAGAAACAGGGCGGAAACGGCGAACGCAGCTACCGTGATGGCCTGCGGATCG
>JACCDO011722761.1_pt1 | contig 16138 bp, 11 predicted proteins | sample 7446101 | NCBI WGS metagenome assembly JACCDO01 (sample SAMN15323440, study PRJNA562643) | freshwater metagenome | isolation source: river surface water | place: USA:Blue River Watershed | collected 2017-08-16
ACCCATAGGCAGCAATATGTTTTAATTCATGAAGACATTGGTGCAAGTATGGCAAGAAAGATGACAGCAATTTCCATATCACTTCGTCTTGCTCTAGCCCGGGTATCATCATCTCTACCTCGATGACGGCGTTAAATACAAATCTAGCAAGCCTAATTTTGGCAAATAACATGGTACCTGGATGTAATATAGAGTCAATAACATCGTGGAAGTAAAACACACTTTGCACTTTAGCCTCAACCGTTGTGATGTTCAATCTGCCCACGGTGCACGATGCCATGACATCCACAAACAATAGATGGTAAGCTAATAATGGGGGAATATTATCTAGATTTAAATTATTTTCATTGTTCAAATAGGGTTCCATTAACTGCACCTTCTCGCTGTACTCCGTCGATGCGACAGGGCATATGTATAAACTGACTTTAGCCAATCTACCCGTGGAGGTCAATTGCTTCATTATCTCGTATTGATTTTCCACAATATTCTTATCGCCCACATTCGTGATATTTAAAAACAGATAAAGGTAATAAGGAGACTTGCCGTCCTTGCATATCTTCTCACTCATCGTAGCTAAGTGAGAGTGTGGTATGAGTCGCATAAGCTTCTCGTTATTATGGAATATGGCTTTAAACATATGATGAGCATCAATTTTAGCTTGTAATGAATCAATAAAAAAATCTAATTCGGTATAACCCAATTCCTGATTAGCGGGATTATCTAATAGAAACCAGTACATTAATTTAGAACATTGTAGGCATAATTCCCTGGTATTGGCGCCTACTTCGTCCAGCTCGCCGTTTTCATCCTCTTCAACCGAGTCTAGTAGTCCGAATACCTTGAAACATATATTAAAACAGCCAAGATTGCGGTATAAATCTTGAATATCCGTGTCTGGTGCATAGTCCTCATCGAAATCAATGATAGTAGATTTGATCTTGCACATGTAGGTTAGCTCCTTGAGGATATCCATGGTTTGCTTGGATATCGCATAATCTTGCTCGCTCTGCAACTCTCCCCACAGCTCATGAGTCTCTGCATTCCGCTCTAATTGTTGAAGCATTTGACTAATTTGCTTGAATTGTCGTTCACGTTTTAAGGAGACTAACAGCTGCACACTCTTGGCGTTATCTAGTAATGTTTTACGCATTGAGTGGTTCGACATCAATAGAGTCAATGACGATTGCACCAATGACGAGTGCAAATACATTAATGTATCAAGGAAAATAATATCAAAATCAGGATTTTTACTCAATGATAATTCTTTCGAATCCAAAATAACTTGCTCAAATATCTCCGAAGGAGTTCGTCTGTCCTCGCCTGACTCCCATCGATGAAATCCTTTGAGTAAGAGAGATAAATTACGATCATCAATAACACGTTGTGAAAACGATAGTATATTGATCGCCAGAACCATTGCATCTAGTTCGTGTATTGGTGCCTTGGCGTACCTCGCAGGAAGCTTCCATTCTATTGAAACAGGCGCTTGGATAGCGATGATAACCTTGGCAGCACGCAGAATACGCAAAAGTCTTATCATTCGAACTAATCTAATAATTTTGGCTAATTTCCCACCACTATTTTCATTGGACGGCATCGATAAGAAGATGATGTCGATGGAGATCACAATAATATCAATTTGATTGAATTTGTTCGTAAGAAATGTCCAGAATGATCCTCTCACCCACGTGTGACAATATCCTCGAATGGATACTTCAAATATGAATATTATTAGGACGATGATACCCCAAATAAACAATGGACTACCAGGCGAGTCTGGTTCACCGGTGATTGTTTGGTAAATGGTAACAGCAACAGCAGCTAGCACCAGTGTTAATACAGCCAACATTGTTTGTATTGATTCCATAAATATGAGTGTCTTCACTTGCCAAGGTACAACACCTACTGGTTCTTCATCTTCCTTCGCGCTGTTGTCGTTCGAAGTATTGTTGCCAGTATTGTCATCCATTTTACCTTTTACACTGTCTTCTCTAATCACAGACAACGAGCCAACACTCCGTCTATCCATCAACGTTATTAATGGTTGAATGACTGCATTCAATCTTTCATTCGTACCATAAAAATTAAATTTCATCATCATTTCGAGCAGTCTTAATGCGTGACCAGAATAGGTGCTCCAACGCTTACCGGCTATATCCTTCACGTGATCCGACAAGATTTGTTGTAATAATGCAAATTGATACCTTCGTGGTGGGTCAACATATGGCAAGAGCACCTCTGGTCGAGAGACATCACTATATGTTCTGGTCAGCACTGGGATTGATACTTCAGCTTGGGGATCGCGATCAACATAGAGACACATGATTAACCTTATTGCTGCACTCTTTAATTTATCACTGACATTACTCTTCAGTACGGTGACTAGGTACTCATAGGAGTACATCTCATCTAACTTGTGCATGGCAACGTAATTACGATCGAGACACATTTCAGCACCCAAGAACATTTGTGATATGAAATAATTTGCAACGGCTTTCTTCTGCTGCGCTGATGACGTATTTTTTTCACTTAATTTCTTTTTCATAGGACTATTTTTACTAGTTTGGTTATCACTTCCTCGTGATATCGCAACCTTGTCGCTGATGTACAATACGCTTTCTTCGCCGTAAAGCTCTGACACATTAACGGATAGTTTGCCGAATAATCCGAGGGGACTGAAGTCGATACTATTGGTTGTCCAGGACAGGGATAGCTGTGGTAAACCCTTGCTGAGTAGTACGTCGCCTTTGATACTCGCTCCTGCTTCTAATAATTTTGGTATAAACAACTCATCGTATTCCCATTTTCCCTGACTTAATTTGCTATAATCACCATGAAGATGAATGATTATATCATTGGTATCTGCGAATAATAGCTTGGCTATAGTACACTGATTCGCATCCACGCCATCACCTTGACAAGAGCAACAGGATTGTAGTAATTGTAAATACATGGCATTCATCTTTGAACTACGTAGTTTATTGACGAATATAGCGATTTCATCCTCACCAATTTTGGTCTCTTGAAGCTCCATATTCGTCGATAACATTTCGGTTACACACTCACCAGCAAGCTCTATACCACCTAAATGTATCAGTAATACTCTCATATCAGATGCCACATACATTTGATTATCAAAATTGTTTTTAATACAGTAAAAGATGATAGTTAAGCACTTGGTGAGGACGCTCTGACCCATGTGCATCATGGACACCATGTCTTCGGTGTATAACTGACCATTTTTTTTATTATGATTTGCTAATTTTTCTGACATTTCAGTGATTGGATGGAGGAGACTGATAATAGCAAGGATTACTTGGATAATATTTTGATCCCGATACAACGTCTGACGTCGAGTACGAAGGGAAGGATCCGCCTTATCGACGGCTAAATTAATATTTTCACTATATATACTAAATCCTTGGGAGAATATTAATGCTTTTGTTATTAAAAAATCAAAGAATGTGACGTCATCGCGGTCTGCTGCGGGCCAGAGTGTATTTATTGAGTCACTAGTAGGAATCACAGTCATACTATTATACTTCCTAAAGTATTTCAATATGGTCAAACCAGTATATTCATCTAACGGCTCTTGTATCTTACCACTATCCTCATGATGGTCATTTTTATTCACGCTTAAGCCATCATAGCGAGATATTATTAGACTAACGGCTTGCGAGCTGTCTTTGGAGCCAGTTAATGAAAACGACAAGTCTTCATTAACTTCCCCGCGCTGAATCCAGAAGTCTTTTTGGTATATCTGAGATGGTTTGGAGTTTGACAGGTAGTTGGATATGGAGTGAATCTCCTGAATACCGAATAAAGTGTTTGGATCAGCTACGTCGTCAGTGCATATGAGTGAGAATGACTCATTGACCGATGCTATTGCTGGTGAATCTGCTGGTGGTTGGACATCATTCTGAATCACATCTTCACCATCACTCGGTTTATTGGGGTCTGACTCTTTCACTATCACCGATGCTAAGTAGCGACCGGTATTCAAATGTTTTAATCTAATTTTTTCTGTTTTCCACTTAATATGACCACCTAATGAATGCGTGAGTGCGTTAGTAAGACGTGGTGAGTGCATAAAGAATGAGAGAGTTTATCCTTACCTAGCCCTCCTACTCCAACATTATTACTGACAAAAATACTCTTTTCTATTACCCAAATACTAGATGAATTTATTGTGTCGTCGTTAACCGCTGCTAATATGACTCTTGATTCACCTGCAAGGAAAAGTTTGAGTGAGTGACTGAGTGAGTAAGAAATCGCGATATATCCTACCATCGTCGCTGACAGAGACTGAGAGATTATTGCGTGTCTCGGGGTCGTTGATAACGACTAAGTCAGATGCTAATAGTCGTCCTGTCTCTAATCGATCTAATGAACTACGAAATATATTTAACTTCCACGAAGATGCCTCCAATGAACAATTGACTTCTCGTAGCTTGCCATCTTGAATTTGATGCGCACTGTGAGTGAAAAAGTAAGAATGAGCTGACGCCGTCAGGGATACGAAGTTATTACCTGTGTATGTACTCGCCTATTCTCTCTGCTATTGTTAAATACATTTCATTGTTATCTTTGATTGCGTCTCCTTCTTTATCGATGTTAAATCTTGGAATAATTTTGATCCAAGAATAGTTATCACCGGTTGAGCTCAATGATACCTAATCGAAAGTATAAAGTGAGTGAATGAAAAATTAAATAATTGAATAAATGAGGGAGTACCCTTAAATTTTCTCTCTCTTGTAATGCTAGTTTATCCGGATAAATTGAAATATATTTTTTACTTTTGACATGAAACAATTGAATTGTATCACCGAATAATACAGGACGTCCTATACTCTTCTCTAAATATCTATTATTCAAAATGGTTTCGTTCTCAAAACCTAGTTGTAACGCTTTAAAATACCTGGCGATATCGATATCTTTGATACTCTTCACGTCTTTAATGTCATTCAATGACAGGAATTCTTTCAGCTCCAACGCAGTCGAATACTGCCGCTTTAAATGAACACAAAATATCATGTCATCCAATTCCTGCATTAAATTATTACTTAAATAAAGTTCATTACCGAGAATTCCTTCACTAACGATTATATTGTTGTAACGAACATTCTTGAGGGTGATGTAGTCCCCGATGCGCAGTAAAACTGCCTCTTCCATACTGACTCGCTCTCACTCACTCTCAATCAGAATAGAAACATCAAATTTGGCAATAAGAAAAAAATTTTGCAACTGAACATAAAACAAATCGGCCCTTATCAAGGGAGAAGCAAATAACGAATACAGAAGTAAAATAAAATAAAATAAAATAAAACAATACAATACGAAATAATATAAGTAAGCAAATTTGATGGATCAGCTCGCTTACTTACTCACTTAAATATTTACTTGCTTACTCACTCACCAACTCTTAGACTGGTTAAACTTAGTCACTCACTTAAATAATTGCTTACTTACTTACTTACTTACTTCACCGCCAAATACATGACTAGTTAATGAATAGTGTTGACAGAACACAAACAAACATTTCCTGATTTCATTACTCCGCACTTTGTGGTTAAATGAAGTACGCAACTTACTACCTCAATTTGTAATTACTACTTCTAATTTGGGCAGTAACGAAGTCATTTTAAATTAATAAATTATTCACTATGGCCGCCCGGCCTGTTCTGAATTTTTCGAGAAGTTCTCGATGAGAACGAGAACAAGAAAAAGGAACAAGGAAACGAGATTTTAAGAGTATAAGTATAAAAATTAAAAGAGAGAGGGAGAGATGTACTCGATGGGCTTCAATCGTAGGGACCTCGGGCCTTGGGAGACGCAATACTGCGCGTATTCCACAGTGTTTTTAGGGAAAGATAATTTAGATGAAGGAGATAAAATTATACTTCCCGAATCAGCATTGGTTGCATTGGGTACTCACTCATTTATTTATTTTCCTTATTTGTTTACTCATTAGATTACTTCTAGGGCACCGCAATGTTGAATATCCTATGCTTTTTGAAATAAGAAACTTGACTATCGGTAAAGTAAGTCACTGCGGTGTGATGGAGTTCACTGCGGAAGAAGGAAAATGTTATATGCCATATTGGATGATGAATAATTTAGTCTTGCAGGAAGGTAGTATTCACTTTTACTTCCCTTATAATTCAATAAATTGTTCACTTCTTCAATTCAACTATAGGTGACATAATAAATATTAAAAACGTGTCATTGTCTAAAGCCTCTTATGTTAAGCTTCGCGCTCAATCAGTTGATTTCTTAGAAATCTCAAATCCAAAAGCTATGTTTGAAGTTGAATTGAGAAAATTTACTTGTTTAACTGAAGGGGACACTATCTATATCAATTATAGCGACAAGCCATATTACATCGATATCGTGGAAGTGAAACCGAATAAAAAAGCGTGTGTAGTTGAAGCAGATGTCCAAACAGATTTCGACGAACCGCTTGGATATCAAGATAGTGAGTATAAAAGAAAAGAAGATGAAGCCAAAGCAGCGCATTTAGCTAAAAAAAATGGTTTGACAGGAACAAGTTCGGTTACAACAGCTGTAACTTCAACAACAACTAGAGTGCTACAGAAGGCAAGAGTGGACGATGCGGATGACGAAAAGAACGTGTTTAAACCATTTGCATGTTCTGGATTTCGTATAGATGGTAAGCAAGTTGCTAATGATTCTAGTGTTAGTAGTGATGCAAATAGTAATAAAGTAAGTGCTAGAGAAGCGAGAGCAGCAGCTGCTATGGCAAGACAAGCGGGTGGTAGCACCGCTTCTGTCCCCAAGACCGCAGATACAAGCGAAGTTACAGTAGAATATGAAACTAGAATAGGTGATAAATATAGTAAAGTGAAGTCCACTGTGAGTGCATTCAACGGACCAGGACATAAATTGAAGTAGAGAACTGTACAAGTTGACGACACGCGAAACAAAACATATATAACTACTGCTTATATTGAATACATACAAAAAGTTAACTGTTATATCATAATACTAGTATCTCACATGTTAATAATTAAAATTACTACTTGTTTTGTTCTATTTCTTTAGAACTGTGCGAAGATTGCCTGATCACCAGTGTAACTAGGAACATCAGTTTCCTCGTCATATTGATCGAAATTTTCAGTATCTAAAGCATTTTTTACAACTGGTTTGTATGGTGCACGTACCTGTTGATGTTCAACGGATGCCCAATCGACGGAAGCAAAGAATGGTTCCTTCATAATATCACTAACACCACCACTAAATGAACCCAATCGGAAGGCTGGATTGACAGTTAATAACTTTTTCACTATTTGGACCTGAGTGGGATCCATTTTACTTGAAAATTGCAAGCATTTTTCACTGGCTACAATATTTTGGAAGATTTTATTGGTGTAATCGGCTTGAAATGGTGTTTTGGACACAGATAATTCATATATTAAGCAGCCTAATGCCCAGTAGTCAACACTTGCATCGTAGCCCTTACTCATGACGATCTCGGGGGCTAGATATTCAGGGGTGCCGCATAAAGTGTACGTTTTATCAAATTTTTGATCATTTTTAACGTATGGAAATTTTTTAGCAAAACCAAAATCAATCATTTTTAAATAGCCGTTATTTGCAATCAAAAGATTTTCTGGTTTTAAATCGCGATAAGCAATTTTCTTTTCAGCTAAATGTTTGAATACCAACACAACATTTGCGGCGTAAAATTTGGCTGTGTCGATCTCGAATCCACCAAGATTGCAGCGAGGAAGTGCGGTTGTTTTCTCGTATATAAGTGACCACAACTCACCCCCTTGTATGAACTCCATTAACATACAGATTTGATCTTTGGAATTAAAGGTTTGAAACAGGGTCAGGATCAATGGGTAACCAGAACATTCGAGTAATAAATTCTTTTCATTCATTATATTCCTTTCTTGGTGAGACGCTAGGACCTCTGTTTTATTCATACATTTTAATGCATACACATTACCATTAGCTTTATGTTGTACTAATTTTACACGACCGAATGTACCTGTGCCAACTGTTCGCATAATTTTTAAATCGGCAAAATTATAATTGGTGGTTGGAATGGCAGGAATGGCGACTTTACTACCAACTTTATGCGCTGAAGTTGCTGGTGATCCTTTTTCTCTACCTATAATTGCTGTATTCAAATCATCTTGAACTTCAGCTAATAATGTCTGAAATGATGATCGATCTAACACTAAACACTCTACTGGACCACATGCAATAACATTTGCTTTTCGTGGCTCGTTGGTTATCAATGCCTTCTCACCAAAGAATTCTTGAGCATGTAGCTTAATTAATTCGGTTTCTGTACCATTACTGTCACGCTGTGTACATTTAACTTCACCTTCGTTAATGATGTAAAACCTACTACCCTCTTCGCCTTGTTTCAAGATATATTGGCCATCTGCAAACGCTTGCACTCTCATAACACTTGATAACTTTGCCAATTTAACTTCTGGTAACTTAGCTAGTAATGGTACCGACTGTAATATACGAATACGCATACGTTTGGCTAATAACTCTTGTACATCACCAAGTAGTAATTCAAATTTTTCCTTTTCTAATGTTAATAATTTAACTGTTTTATCGGTTGCATAAACATTTGCATGTCTAGTTTCATTTAACATTAATGCCATTTCACCGAAATAGTCACCAGATTTTAATGTTATTAAGTTTACTTCGATACCTGTTGATTTAACCTGTGTACATTTTACTGTACCTTCTTCAATTATAAAGAATGAGGTACCTATATCGCCTTGTCGGACGATTAATTGGCCTTCGCTAAATACAGTTTCTTCTAATGCTCCTGCTAGTTTACTTATTTGATCATTATTGAGTGGATCTAAAAATGGACATTTCTTTAAAAAGCCACATCTACATATTAGTAAATAAATGAGTAAGATATCGAATAGACAAACAAGTAAGTAAAAGATACCTGGTCATCATAGTATTGCTCGATGTGGTAGCCAATATATATCGGAAAACTTTAAGCTCTAATGCCCATAACCTGCATGCAGTAACCGCAGTAACAGATGCAGCACGTGGACTATTATATATTAAAGCTAATTCACCAAAGCATCCACCTGATTCATAAATGTGAACTTCCTTACCATCAACTGATGCAGATGCCATACCATTCTCCAAACAATAAAACAAGTCACCAAAATCATTTTGCTTAATAATGACATCGCCAACACCAGCAAATACTGGTTTCATACCATCAATAATTCTATCAACATCTACAGGGGATAGTTCTTCGAATAAATAATTCAATCTTAATGCTGAACGTAAAAATTCTTTACTAGGTTCACTTTTAGCATGTGACTGTATAGCTGTTGGATTACCATCGGGCGCAAATGTTTCCGATTTATTAAATATTTGCACTCTTCTTTCGGCTGTTGGCTGTCCTGCCATCGCTCCTTGTATGCTTGTTGCGGATACTCTAGTTGATTGAGGTCGAGCCTTTACCATTGCGGTAGGATCTGCCTTGCTTGACGAAGGTGCGGGTGCTGTGGTGGTGCGCGGGCGGGTCGATGGAACATCATCCTTTTCCGCGTCCTTCAACTGGTTCAAATAGCGTTGATAGAAGCGCGACATTCACTTTATTTCAATGTTCTCTCCTATTTCCTCGATTTCAGATTTTTTTGTTAGGGGAAGGGAGTGTGTGTAGTGCGGATTGAAAAAAAGCCTGCATATTTTATTGAGAATATTGAATATTATTATAAGAAAGATAAGAAACAAGTAAGTTAGGAATAATTTGAGCGTATTATAGATCAATAATTAAATGAAAATATTATATCGACTAGAATTGTGACAAACTATCAGCTCAACATATCATCAGTCAATATATCATAATTTATATCAGTTTATTTATGCATAAGTTTTTATTGTATATTTTATCAATCAATAACATTATACTTCACCTAATCCCTAGTTTGAACTTGAAGTAGGTATGTACGTCGTTAGTAACTCGTTAACCATAAACAAATCGGTAAAATGCAATTATTCTTTGTATTGCTTGTTCTCGTCCTTGCGGTGAATTATCGTATCACGGATGCGAAGCTGAGCAGCGTGATCCGAGCGAAATCAACCGAAAAATACAATGATTACAAAGTCGTTGCTGCGGCTGCTACATCTACTAACAAAGCCAGGTAATAGATCTAAGATTTTTCATTTATTCGCTTATTCACTTACTCACTTACTCATTTACTACTAAATTAGTGGGAAACCTCAGGCTCCTGCTGTTGCAAAGGAGTTACCTAGCTTCCTCAAGCTGTTAATTGGTGCAGGTGGTATTTATGCTGCATTTATTTATTATGGAGTTTTTCAAGAGGATATTTTCCATTATAAATCGGGAGATGGTAGCCAGTTCAAGGCAGCGTGGTTTTTACAAATTATTGAGGCTTTAGCTAATGTTGCTATTGGTGGTCTTGGATTAATGTTAACTGGGGGTATGACAAAAGATTTACCATTAAAAGGATTTGCATTAGCAGGTATCTTAAGATTCATATTTATTTATTCAAATATACGCAATTCATTTTCTTGTTAATTAATCTAGGCACATCACAAGTATTTGCGAAAACATTTACATCATTGGCACTTGCATCACAAATTTCATTTCCTGTTGTAACTTTGGCTAAATCTGGTAAAATGGTACCTGTTATGATTGGATCTATATTAATTGGTGGTTCAAAATATACTTTAAGAGAGTATTTACAAGTTGCAAGTATCATCTTAGGTACTGCATTCGTAAGTATGGATAAAAAGAACTCCAAATCGTCCGCAACATCAACTATTGGACTCGTTTATATCGCCTTATCATTAACCTGCGATGGCATCACTGGTGGCATGCAAAATCGTTTGAAAAAGGATATTAAAGCATCTGGTATACTATTTTCATTAATTTAATAACTCATTCATTTATTCATTGTATTGCATATTTAGGTAAGAAAGCAAAGGCTTATGATTTTATGTTCTGGACCAACGCATTCATGGCGGTAATTGCTGCAGCTGTTGCATTGGTTACTGGTGAATTAACTTCAGGATTTAAATTCTGTGAAAAGAATCCAGTAATTTTACAAAAGATATTAAAGTTTGGCTTAGCATCAGCAATTGGTCAATCCTTCATCTTCTACACAATTACTAATTTCGATGCGTTAGTAACCACTACTGTCACTACAACAAGAAAGATTTTCTCCGTTTTATTATCTATCTTCATCAATGGTCATCAACTGTCAAACCAAGGATGGGGTGGTATTGCACTTGCTTCTGCTGGTATTTTATCTGAGATACAAAGCAAATCAAGTGGTCACGGAGAAAGTAAACCAACTGGAACATCTGCTGCTACCTCCGGAACCCAAGCAAAGAAAAAGTAATTATACACAGACTCTTACCAAATTTACATAACTAAATATTTTATATTCTAAATATTCTAATCTTTCATTTGTTGTTTGTTTCTACTACTTGGTCCGTCGTTCGATCGAATACCTTTTAATGGGTACTCGATGCGCCTGTTATCATAACCATTTCTCTCGTTTCTAACTGGTTCGTCATTCATAATCGCATTAACACTACCAACATAAAGATCTTCTTTTCTTATTCTATCTAAATTTTCTCTTGTTGATTTTCTAACTTCTTCACTATGAGTGGATGGCGGTAATCCGTCGGGAGTTAATTTTAATATCGATTTATTCATATCTTCGTACTCTTCACTATACGAATAACTTTGAGCAAATCGAGCATTTTGTAATGTTTCTTGAATATGATTCACCGCAAATGCTTTCTGCTGCAAACATATTTCTCTTTCAATAAAATAAGTAGGAAATCTGGATGATAACCATAAATACAAGTCTAAAACATTGTGTTTGGAGCACAAATCGGCTAATTCAAAGTAATCACGAGGTCGATTTTGAGATAGTCTAACGTTTAGTGCAACTGGTTTGTTCATTGCATATTGGGCGGCAAATTGATATAATAAATGCATCGCAATAGTGTCTCTAGTATTGACTGGTGCTAACGAGAAAGTGAATCTATCAGTGATGGATAATGGGATCGGATTCAACCAATTGGCAACCAATACTATGTCTTGATGATCGCATAAAAAGTATCGACCATCCATTTGCGATAACTCGACGAAACGGTTCAACAATACCGACAATCTTGGTTGGGTTTTCTTATTGGAAACATCTGGTAGAGAAGAGGGTAGTGAGTTTATTGCTTCTTTCTGAAGATTGACTTGATTTTCAACATTGTATAACTGCTCAGCGAATAATTCTATCTGCTCTGTTGAAGGGGATATTCCAGCCGACTTTATCTGGGGTACGTCCCACTGCATGACCGCTTTAATGTATGCCAAATCTTGGTCTTGCCAGGAGGTCACCTCTCCTTGCTTATACTTAGAGGACAAGCGACCGGCACGACCACCTATTTGCTTGACAGTACTAGGATCCACCCAATGGATTTCTTTCTTTCCCATTCGCTTCTTTGTAGTGTGGAATATGATGCGCCTTATATTAAGATTCAAACCCATACCTAATAAATAAGCAAGTAAGTAAATATGCGCGTAAGTTAGCACGTAGAAGTGAGTGATACCAATGGCATCGGATGCTACAAGCACATCAAATCCTGTATTATCATCATTAAACAATCTTGCTTGCATACTTCTTGTCTCCGGTGGCAATTGGCCATAAATAACAGCACATTTATGAGACGTCAATCTTTCAATATCGTGTTTGATTGCAAATATATCTTGCCTATTAAATGCTACGACACAGTCACCTGGTTGAATCTTGGAATAATCGCCGCGAAGACTAACATTTGCTATATTTAATGTCGATAATCTATCATATTTCTTGAATTCAAAGTCGTCACCGATACTGTCAACTAAACTTTTAACAATATTATATGCCTCTAACCCTCCACACACATGGATTTCATTAGCTCTCAAGCCTAAGAGTGCTCTAGTCCATCCATTTCCACGCTGATCATTACCAATCATTTGTATCTCATCTATCACTGCAACATCATACTCCGCTTTCGTATTAATCATTTCTACAGTACACGATGTGTGAGTTGCACCAGGAACTTCGTGCTTTTCTTGCCCAGTGAGTAAGTTACAATGGACGCCAGAGCGATTTAAGTTTTCAAATATTTCTAATGCTAATAATCTTAATGGTCCACAATAAACGCCACCTCCTGAAAAAAATTAAGTAAATGATAAAAATTATTATTGAGTGAGTGAGTGCGTGAGCAAGTACCTTTGGCAGGATCGGCCTCTTTCAATCTTTGTAATGCGTGATACGTCTTGCCACTATTTGTGGGACCACCATGAAATATAACCTTACGACGCATAATTCTGGCTAATGGATACCATTCATGTGGTACTCGTAAATCGGATGAATTAAAGAATGTTTTATATGCCATTCGCATATCCACCAAATCCTTCTCTGCATTAGAAATTAATATATCGAATATATTTTTTTTGATTATTTCCACTTCATTATCATATTGTTTAGGCATTTTATACATATTACTAGTGTCTACGTTACTGTTATTCGAAGATGTCAATATTTCCAATACGTCCTTAAAATTAACGAGTAAGTAATTAATAGCTAGTTAGTAATTAGTGAATATCACCTTTACAGTGTCAATCTCAGGTAACTTTGCTATAGATTCCGCAAATTTGATGAAAGCATTATTATCATCTTTAAATATAACCATTGGTGATACCTACATGCGAGAAAGTATCAAGAAAGAGCCTGTGAATGAGTTACTATAAGTTAAAGTAAATACCATTAAATGTCGTCGGAATTTAAAATTATAAGATTCCCATTCTTGCGTATCTATAAATCGTATTCTGGCCTCATTTTTATATACTTGATTGTCTTTTACGATGGAGCAAACGTAATTCAATCTATTTCTCAGATCACCCGGCCATGTTTCTAATATTTTGTTCACTACTGGATCATTCGTCATCGGCGGCGACTCGTCACTGCCTGCGTAAGATGAGAGGTTCCCTCGAGTTACCGCAGTGGGGCTCCTGCGGGATAATAAGCAGCCAACAAGTGGTTGCCCTCTGGTGGCCCGAGAGAGGCGGTGAAACATAGAAAACCTGCTCAAAATATGAATAATTTTACAATTTTTTTGGTTTTAGAGAAAAAAAAATTCTCCATTAAGTCCGGAGGGAGGGATTAAACTCGAATCTTATTTTTAAGTACTTACAATACACTATTATCAACATATATAGCAACTGACTATTGTGCCCATGTATTCTTCATAAATTTTTCAATGCATATTTAATTATTTGTTTATTTGTTTATTTGTGTAACTTGCTTACAATAAAACAGCATTTCTATCCACTATGCTAATATATTATGATAATTCAAAAGGTAGGATTTTTCTTATCATTGATAAAGAGAAGGGGTGTGGAATAAACCCTAACCTGAAAAAAAAATGGAAAAAAGTATTTGTTGAAGATTGACTTTGCCTAGTCCAATGAAGGTTGTTTTGTTGTTGGTAGTCGCCGCGTTAGTGCAGCTGGTAGCAGGCCAAATCAGCCACGATGTTGCGCGCGAAAGAGCATTGAAACTTCTTAGTCAAATGACTTTGGATGAGAAAATCTCGATGGTACATGGGTCAAATGGTGCATCCGATCCAGGTACTTACCTACTGCTTTACTAATTCTTGTAATTTCGTTATTATGATGTTATATTTTCATGTTATATTTGTCATTTCTACTTACCCGCCATGACTGTTACTTACTGTTACTCACTCAGATGCTAATGATACAAATAATGATAATTCCTATGTTGGTTACACACCAGCAATATCACGATTGGGTATTCCAGCATTGAAATTAAACGATGGTCCGTCGGGATTTCGTGATGATAATCACGTAGGTACAACAACCTGTTTCCCAAGTGCATTAGCAGTCGCAACTACATGGGATGAAAATTTACTATATAAATATGGTAAAGCAATGGGCAAAGAATTCTATGACAAAGGTGCAAACGTCCAATTAGGGCCTGGTGTCAACATTGCTCGTGTTCCATATTGCGGTAGAAATTTTGAATATATCTCTGGTGCTGATCCTCATTTAGGTAGAACATTAGTTCAACCATTAGTTAAAGGTATTCAATCTAATGGAGTTATTGCGAATGCAAAACATTGGGTTGAAAATAATCAAGAAAATAACAGAGACACCGTTAGTGCGAATGTTGATGAGCGCACAAGATTCGAATTCTATTATCAACCATTTATTGGTTCTATTGAGGCAAACGTTGGCTCGTTCATGTGCTCGTACAATAAGATATATGATGTTTATTCATGTGAAAACCCTGTCACACTTGGGGATTTAAAGAAGACTTTAGGATTTCAAGGTTGGGTTATGTCAGACTGGGGTGCTACTCACTCAATGTCTATCAAAGAAGGACTTGATCAAGAGATGCCAAGCGGTGCATACTTTGGTGAAAAATTAAAAAGTGCCGTTGAAAATGGTGAGGTCGCAATGGAAGTACTTGATGATTCCGTTTTGCGTATTTTAACTCCTATGATCGAAATGGGTATCATGGATAATCCAAATCCAAATAAACTGTCAAATGATGTAAAATCACTCGAACATCGTTTATTGGCAAGAGAATTAGGTGCTAAAGCACATGTTCTTTTAAAGAATGATGACGTGTTGCCATTAAAAACTGATAAACCAATGAAAATTGCAATGATTGGTAATGCTCGTAATCCTATTTTGGGTGGTGGAGGAAGTGGATCTATCTTCCCATCTCAGGTGGTTACTCCTTATGATGCAATGCTTGAATACTTGAGTATTGTTGATCCAAACAAACATAAGGATAACTTATATGATTGCAGTCTACGTGAAAAGGGTTACGAAATCCATCAATGGGGTTGTGAAGGCACACCAGCTGATAGTGCTGATGATTGTGCCAAAAAATGTGGTGAATATTTCAACTGTAATCATTGGTCTTTTGATGGCGATGAATGGTGTATGTTATATCCAACTCAAAGATACAGATTTCCTACTTTGAACGAAAATATGGTCACTGGTTCATGTATTAAACCAAAAACTGACGGTGTATGGAACTGTAACAGTGAAACGAACATATGCTTAGCC
>JACCDO011105441.1_pt1 | contig 16136 bp, 15 predicted proteins | sample 7446101 | NCBI WGS metagenome assembly JACCDO01 (sample SAMN15323440, study PRJNA562643) | freshwater metagenome | isolation source: river surface water | place: USA:Blue River Watershed | collected 2017-08-16
TGAACTATACAAATATAATCCGCCACCACCTACCAATACGGCACCAATTATTAAAATAATGATAATAATGATAATAATTTGTGTTGCGCTCATATAATATCTATATACATTTTAACAAATAAAGAATATTTGTTAAATTATTTGTTGTAAAAAATAAATGTTCGTGAACGAGTAAAATCATCATAATAATCGTTTATGTGTTTAATTTGTTTAAATCCTTTATTAATAAACATTTTTATAAGTGAGTCTTCCGAAAAATATTTTGCATAATATGTATCTAAGAATTTTTTACTTGCACCATCATAAACAATTTCATATAAAGCATGTTCTATGTCAATAATTTTTGCAAAATCGTCGCTATAACAATCATGTTCTTTGATAATAAAATAACAATCTTTAAATTTTTTTAATTGTTCAATGATGTTTTCTACATCTGGAATGTGATGAAGAACGTGTATAATTGTTATGAGGTCTATTTTTTTACTTAGTGTCGGAATTGTTTTTCCATCATAATAAATATAATTTAAATTTTTATTTTGATTTTTAACTGAGTGAAAATCTTTTAAGTCTAATGCGAAAACATTTTCTTTTTTAAGTCCTAATTGCACTTTCACTGCTTCTGTTTTTAATCCTTCGCCTGCACCAAAATCTAAAAATGTTTCTACTTTAATTTTATTATCAGATATAATTTTTTTAATAGTTTGTCCGTGATAATATCCTGTGCTTTTTTTTATTGCTTTTAAATTATTTTTGCGAAGAAATGTGTAAACGGTGAAGTCATCCATATTGTTATCCAACAATATTGATAGCGATGTGTAATCCCATTCACTTAATTTAACTTTTTCTAAAATCATATTCATAAGAAGTTCTTGAAATTTATTTTTAAAACAATAAGATAATTGATTCGTTGTCGTCGTTGAATTGTATGACATTTTATAATGATATTAATATATATTCGTTTATATATTAATAATTCATTTTTTATAGTCCTGGACACAATCCTTCCAAAAACATTTGTTTATGAACAGCACATGCATCTCCCTTTAAATCAGGAAGTCCTGTCATACCCCATGCTATTTTTCCAGCACATTGTGGATATTTTGTTTTATCATATGTTGTGTTTGGACATGGTTTTGTTTTTTTGTCTAAATCCCATTGAGCATTAAGATAAGGCCATTTGTCATCATCTTTTTTTGACGCTTCATATTTTGCTTTCAAATCAGCAACTTTTTGTTCTTCTGGACTAAGTTTTGGAACTTCTTTCTCTTTTTTTTCTTTCTCTTCTTTCTCTTTTTTTTCTTTCTCTTCTTTTTCTTCTCTTTTCTTTTTATCTTCGTCTGACTCGCTAAATGGTTTGAATACAATTAATAATATTACAACTAATGTTATAAAACCAATAAGTCCAATAGCAATTAATAAACCAATGCCTCCCATTCCAATAATGGATTTATTTTTTTCAAAAAATTGTGCTGCGTCAAAGTTTTGCACGTTTGGTATGCTTGGCGTAACTCCAGAAAAATTAGACATTATACATATTGCTTATATTTTATATTTACTTATTATTTATTCTGCTTGCTTGTCGCTTTTCATGTAACACCATGCACAGAACAAACCTGCCAATCCGACGAGAATATAAACTGCTCTTTCCAATTTTTCGCTTGCAAGAGTTTTGTTATTAACGATGTTAACAACATTCAAATCAAATGCTCCAATCAATCCCCAATTAATTGCTCCAATTAAAACTAAGACGAATGCGATTTTACCTAACATAGAGTGCATTTTGTATATATATATTTTAATAGAGATTATTTATTTTTGAAATTATATATTTTAAATTAAAAATTATTCATTATTAATCTTATATATAATTATAACGTAGTCATATGTCGATATCAAGTGATGTATCTGGAGCAATTGAGAGATTAAATGTAAAATTATATGGAGGTGTTGTTACTGGACCAACCGGCCCAACTGGGCCAACTGGAGTAACTGGACCAACCGGAGTAACTGGACCAATTGGAGTAACTGGTCCAATTGGCCCAACTGGTTTAGTTGGTATAGTATGGCATGGTGCATGGTCGAGTAGTTATGTTTATAGTTTAAACGATGTAGTAAATTATTTTGGCACCAGTTATATTTCTATACAAAATTATAATGTAAATAATGCTCCAAATGTAAATGTTTTATTTTGGACTGTTCTCGCTTTAATGGGTTCAAAGGGAGACACTGGTGCTACAGGTGCAACTGGTCCATCCGGAGGTCCGACAGGTGTTACTGGTCCAACCGGACCTGCTGGTGCTACAGGTGCACAGGGATTAGTCGGTGCAACTGGGCCACAAGGAATACAAGGTTTACAAGGAGTTCAGGGAATACAAGGAGCAACGGGACAACAGGGAGTTCCCGGGGCTCAAGGGCCAACAGGTGCACAAGGTTTACAGGGAATACAAGGAGTTCAAGGATTACAGGGTGTTACAGGACCGATTGGTCCAATGGGTCCAACTGGTCCGACGGGAGTAACTGGTCCACAAGGATTATCAATAACTGGACCGGCTGGACCTGCTGGTTTAAACGGTGCATTTGGAGCAACTGGAGCAACCGGAGCAACTGGCCCGACTGGTCCAATCGGTGTTACTGGTCCAGCGGGCCCTATAGGTCCAACTGGTAATGCTGGATTAAATGGTGTAACTGGTGCAACTGGACCAACTGGAGCAACTGGACCGGCTGGTGCTGGTGCCACAAATGCTGTTATTAGTTCTGTTAGTGGATTTCAATTTAATACATTGCTTTATAGCGTCGGAACGGGTCGGAGTGTATTACCATCAACAACTTTCTTTATTTCAGATGCGACAAATACGCTTGGAATAAACAATGATTCTGGTGTAATAAAAATCGGAACTTCTAATTATACTGTTTTATCAAAATCGTCTTTAGTAATTCCAGCAGTTATAACACCTTCATTGATGCCAACAACTTCTTTAATAACGACACTAAATGCTAATTATCAAAACGTGATTCGTAGTAATTATAGTTATGCTTTATCATTACAGAATTTAAATAATAGTAATTTAAGAATGGAATTAGGGTATGATAGCATTTCTGATAGAGGTGTTATTGGATGTGTAAATGTCGGGCAAACTTATAAAGATTTACAATTATTTTATTCTGGTCAAACTACACAAACAGATATTTATACGAAAGGAAATATTAATCTTGGTGGTTATAATTTACAAAATTGCAATAATATATTGTGTAGCAATTTAACTATCGGTAGTGCGAATTTGGTATATATTGGAGGTAATCAAGACTTAGTTCTTCCAACTGTTTCAGGAACATTGGCATTAACGAGTCAGTTACCACCAAATGTTATCAGTTCAATTTTAGATGATGCTCTTCGAATTGGACCATTGGCTACTTTTAATTTTGGTTCTTTATTAATTTCATTAGCACATCCAATAGTAAACATTACTTTTCTCGCATATATATCATCTATAATCACGACATCAAACGCTGTCATTCATATTTATGATGGTTCTTTTGGAGGATTACAATTAACTGTTGTTAATATTCCCGTTGGGACGACCGGATATTACAAAGCATCAGTTAATATTGTTAGTCAGCCAATAAATGATTTTCTTACATTTGGTATTCAAATATTTAATAGTGGACAATTAAAATTTTTATCAGTAAAAGTAACATATTAGTTCAAATGACTATAGAAAAAATAATTATAATATAAATAATGGCCACTACTTCGGAATACTTGTCAGCATCACTAAAAATTATTAGAGAAGAATTATCGTGTATTCCGGTAGAAAAAAAAATGACTCTTCTTGGAATGTTGACAGCAAAAACAGTGTCGAATATTATTTGCGACGTGATTAAAGTTATATTATCAAATAAAAAATTAGAAGAAAAAGTGGAATATGTTGTAAAAAAATGTTCCATACTCGTTAGCGACTTGGATGTTAAAATAAAGAAGAACATTAATTTATTTAAAAAAATTGCAGATGTCGCAGAAAATAATCAATGTGTTGCTAATTTAATTAATAGCGACTTGCTAACATTATTGTTTGAAAATATTTTAGACAAAGAAAATAAAGAATTATATAACGTCATTGATAAAAATGATTCGGAAGAATTAAATAGCGTTGTAAAAAAAATTTTTGATTTTACGGAAAAAATAAACAATGGTTATAAATTATATTTATGTGTATGCGCTGGTAAATATTTTCTACTTAACACTTATCAAGAATTACTTACGAATAATAAACATTACATAAAATATTATGATAAAGATGTTGGTGAATTTATGTGGAAAATTTTGATGGTGTATATGGATTTTTTGCTTGAAAAAAGCGATAAATTAATCGAATCATTAGATGAAAAACTTAATGAATTAAAAAATATTGTTGAAAAAAAAGTAGAATTAAATACAGAAAGAGAAACTATTGTGGAATTTACAAAGGTCGTATTTGATATGTCTGGTATTTTATATGACATTAAAGACGACATTATGGTGCAACATAAAAATACTATTTCTACAGTCTATGAATTATTGTTAAAAGAACCGACAATAGTAGACGATATCGTTAATTATGTTTTAAATCAAGATAGTTTATTTGCCAACAATATTGAAAATAAACTGGTTAAATATTATAATGAATTAGAAGATAAAAAGAATTTTGATCAAATGATTAATTATGCTTACGAGTATGCAAAAAAACATTATTTTTAATTATTAATTGAAAATAATCTATCTGTCTATAAAAACAAAAAAAGCCAAGAAGGGTTTTTTTGTTTTTTTTTCTGGGGTTTTGTAGTTTTTATTTTGTTTTAAAGTTTTCTGGAAGGAGGAAGCGATTCTTTAGCACAATGATAAAAGAATACGTGCTTCATCAGGAGTCAAAGACAGAAGAGGTGTGCCACTTGTGGGCTCAAGGGTTTCGAAACCTTTGGAAGCATCGTATGTCTGGGCAACTTTTCCTTCGTTGTTGAAGCGAAGAATGAAATCCCCAGAAATAACAAAAAGGCGTGAACCCCAAAGCTCGATTTCTCTCTGTCGGAAAAGAGAACGGTCTCTAAGACAACGAATGAACAACTCTGAGAAAGGAACAGGTTTAACGTCGCCTTCAATTGGACTGAATTCAATTGTTGCTTGGTCAAAAGTTGAATGAACAATAGAAATATCAGAACAATTTGAAGAAAAAAATAAATCCCCACAGTATGCATACAATGCATTGTTGCCAATGGCAATAACGATATAATTTTTATTGCTGTGAACAACCCTAAAAAATAACGCATCGCAAATGCTACCAACAAAATCACCTGAAATAGTTGATTTGCCAGTCACTAAATTTTGGCACCCAAAAATTTGTTGTAATTTTGGAAGAAGAAAATAAAAAGTTTTAAGCCTCATATACTTCATGGGAATTGAAAACAAAAGGTAATTGGTGTTAAAATAATGGATTTATCAGTGTTTCCATTTTTCAATTTTTTTTATAAAAGACAATTATGTAATAATTATCTTTTATAAAGTTTTCAACTTAATTAATGCAGTAATTTCTTCTACACTCATCCCATGTTCAATTCGTTCTCTTGGAATTGTACCATACACTCCATCTCTCTCGAGATTTGGGAGTTGTTCAATGTTAATTGTCCATGAGTATTTTCCTTCATCTGAGAAAAAACTGACTTGATTCTTAGATGTCTTAAATCCAAATCTTTTCTTACCATCAATATTAACTATTGTGGTGGATGATTGTGATGCAAGACACTTTAAGAATCCAATTGAAAATAAATTTTCATATTGTTCAGGTTGAATAATGAAATTATCGCCATGAGTTCTATCGATTGTTGCGGTGAATGTTTTATTAATATGATCTGTTACCACCCATGACGCAATGAATTGTGTTAAACATTCTCCTTCCATGTTAAAAAACAATAATTTCCCAAGACCATGAGAATATATAATAATGCCTTTTGACACGTAAATAACTGTGAATTCTTTTTTGTCAAGAAATAGTTTTTTGATGTCTTTAAATGTGAGTGTTGTTTTCTCGACACTTACTTTTTGGACAGTGAATTTTTTTGCTACTTTAACTTTGGGCATTTTGTTATTAGAATAAAAATAATTACATTCATTTAATAGTTATAAATTCAATTTTTTATATGCAATAGTATATATATGCAATCGTCAAATATATTGGATGATGATGTTTTAAGAACATTAGTTCTAAAATTAAATGAGAGGAATAAATATCAAGATGTTTTTGCGACGAGAAATTATGTCGATGAAATTATTATTGGACCAACTGGCCCGATTGGTCCAACGGGCATCATCGGTCCTATTGGTGTAACTGGTCCAAGTGGTCATACTGGACCAACTGGAGTCGCTGGTCCAATTGGCCCAACAGGTATGAGTGGTCCAACAGGTCCAACAGGTCCACGTGGTGCAACAGGAGCAACTGGTTTAATTGGATTTACTGGAGCAACTGGAGCGACTGGTGCTATTGGAGCAACTGGTCCACAGGGAATAACTGGTGCAACTGGAGCAACTGGTGCAATTGGTCCAACTGGACCAACTGGGCATACTGGCCCAGCAGGAGCAACCGGACAACAAGGAATAAACGGATTACAAGGACCTGCTGGATTAATGGGACCACAAGGTGTTCAAGGATTACAGGGAATACAAGGATTGCAAGGTGAAATGGGTTTGCAAGGAGTAACTGGTCCAACTGGTCCTGTATATATAAATGGTGTTATTAGTAGTAATACTTTGGGTTCAAATTTTATTCTTGTCGGAGATAGTGGTGAAAGAGATATAAAAACAACAAGCGTTAGTATTTCTCCAACGGGTGTTTTAAATGCTAATGATATTATATGCGCAACTTCTTTAACTGCGAGTGGCGAATTATTTTTTAATTCTTCGTTAAGTGATTTTACAAAAAAAATAACTTTTACGACTTCTAATACTGGAGGAACAATATTTAGATCCAGAAATAATAATAATGATTGGATAGGAACGTCAGTAATAAATAATAATGGTAATAGCGCTTGTGTCGCCGGTGTAAATTTAATGTCTGGAGAATATCGTTCCATTTTAACTTCTTATGATTTAAATTATACAACTCCGAAACCGCTCTGGATTAATCCGGTAGGAACTACACCTTTAATAATTGGTGATATCGCATCGACGTCTTTATTAAGTGGCACAAAATTATATGTGGTTGGTGATATTTATTCATCTACAAATATCGCGACAAATTCTTTAATTCAATCAAATCTTTCAACAGATATAACAATGAATCTCACAAATAGTAGAACAGCAATTATTTTAACAGATAGTCAAGTCGGGCTAAGTATTAGAAATAGAACAACACAAACAAATAAAGTGGATATTGGTTGGGATGGAGTAAAAGCGTTTATTGGTTCGCAGACGGGAAATATTGCACAATCAGATATTCAAATTGGGTATGATAATCAATCTGGTGTAACGAATTTACTTATTCCATATGGTAGCATTAAATTAAAAAATGCGACTATATCATCGTCTGTTACAGGTACATATAATTTTCCAAATAAAAATGGTACTTTTGCAATGACGAGTGATTGTACTGCCGGAACATATTTTACGACATGTTTATCTTCTACGACTTATACTGGTCAATATATCGGAAATGCAGAAGTAATTCCATTAAATGGAACAAATAATATTACAAAAATCGTCATTATGATTGAAGTTCTAATAACATTAAATACACTTAATTCTACAATTGTTTTTTATGATGGAACATCGTCTAATATTGTCGGAAGTGCGACATTAGTTATTGGTTTAACTCCAAATTTTTATAGATATGAAATAACTTCTATCACTCAACCTGTTCAAAATTTCTTAAGAGTATTTATTAATTTAAATGGCAGTGGCGACCAACTAAAATTAAAAAGTCTGTCAGTTGTTTATTAACATTGATTTAAAGAAAAAAATATTAAACAATATAATATGAAGTTTTCTCCACAATTCTTATTTGAATTAGAAAATTCATCTACTATAAAATATACAGTTCAAAAATATTTAGAATCAAAAAATGGCAAATTAATAACTTCTGGAACCGAAGAATATATTCAAGATATTAAAATTATATTAAATAAGATATCAGCAAAGACATGCGAGGCACAGTGTGAAGAAATATGTGCTATTAATTTAAACAAAAATAATGCGACGACATTAACAGATAAATTAGAAAAAATAGCGGAAATTATATGCGAACAAGCGTTTATTGATTCTGGAAATAATTATTCTGAACTTTACTGTAATGTATTAAAGCATTTAAGTAAAAAATATACCGATTTAAAGAAATTAGTATTACAAAAATGTGCGAAAAATGTCCTTGAGAATTACAAAATTAATGTTCCGACAGATATTGTTAGTGAAATAGATAAAATGGATTATATGACAAAGAAAAAAACATATTATATGTGTTGTCTTAATTTTATTATTAAGATGTATATCGGAAATTATATAAATGATGATTCAGTTAGAGCGACGATAAGTCATTTGTTTAGACATGCAGAGGAGAATAATTATGAAGAATTATATGTTGATTATATATGTCATATTTTTTTCCAAGTATTAAAAATAAAAGTATTTCAATCGAGTACAGATATTACGATGATAGAATGGATAAAAAAATTAGATAAAATCGCAAAGTATTATACACAAAAAAAATTACCATCAAAAATTGTTTTTAGGATACACGATATATTTGATTTATGTAATCAAAAACTTATCGACAAATGTTTTGAAGATGTTTAAAATAATATTACTTAATATTATTATAAATGACTGATTTTTCAATATACATGGATAAAAGAAGCCCACCGGCACATGATTTTTTACAAAAACATATTAATTCAATTTATCCAAAGACACATAATGTATGGATAGATAGTAAATTAATTACAAAATGTCAAAAATGTTTTGCTGATTTTTGGCTTCTTAGTAGAAAACATCATTGTCGTGTATGTGGTTGTGTTTTTTGTTCATCTTGTTGTTATCAATATGTCTCAATACCACTTAATATGATGGATATTCCAAAAGAAGAAAAGTCATGGAATGTTACTGTTTCTAATATGTACAGAAATTATAACAATGAAGGAAAAAAATTAGTGTGTATAGATTGTGAGAAAAAAATACGACATTTAGTCAGTGTTCAATTATTAATTGATGTATTTGGAATTATTTTTTCAGAAGGACATATCAATTTAGAGGATTTGATTACTATTTCGAAAATACCAAATAAAAATTGGCGCACAATGTCGATTTATTGGTTATCTCGATTTAGAAATATTCAATATGTCGCACCAGACTATTTATATAAAAAACAAGAATGCGCGATATTGTGGAATGAGAGGCACAATTTAATAAATCATGAGAATTGGTTGCCTATTTTAATAAAAGCAAGTCTTTGTAAAATAAGTTATATTAATGATTTACACGATTCAATTTATTTTTCTGAGATAAGCGAATTAATTAAAATATTAAAAATGAAAAAAGAAAAAAAATATTCATGCCATACATTAATGTGTTCAAGGAGATGTAATTTACCTAATAATTTTAATGATTTTTTTGATATTATTATTTATATTACGACAGTAATACAAATACCATATTTTTGGAACAATATAATTTTGATAGAATTATTTTTAGTTATTATAAATATTTTTGATCAAAAAAATATTATGACAGAGCAAATACCATTATTAAGTGTGAGTATTCGTAAATTAATGGCTGATTATTATTATGACGAAGATAATATTTTTAAGTTGCTTGACAAATTAAAATGCGATAATTTAAATACAATTTTATTATTGATGTTTGAAACGAATTATTTAAAAAAGACGGAAAATAATAATGAATTCAAATATATTATTCAAAAATATGCAAAAGAAAAAATGAAAAATGATTATGAAATAATTGTTAAAACAATACATGTTTTTACGATGCTTTCAGAGAAAAAAAATTTCCAAACATATATTGGTTCTTTACCGATTTTATATCCTTTCGATCCAACATGGAAAATAACAAAAATTAAATCAATTGTTGTAATGACAAGTAATTCAGAACCACTTTTATTTACATTTGAAATAAAAAAAAATGATGTTGTCGAAAATAAAAAAATGATTCTGAAAAAAGATGTTTCTTTACGAAAAGAAAATATCGTTTCGTCTGTCATTATTACTTTACAAAAATATTTAATTAGTCAAGCAGAAAAAAATAGAATTGCTTCTTTTACAGATATTCCGGCATATAAAGTATTTATGATATCTAATAATATTTGCGTTGTTGAATTTGTCGAAAATAGTATTACATTGCGAGAAATTAATGAAAAACAATATACTTTACAAAATTATATTCTTGAAAAAAATGCCGATGCATCAATTAAACCGATAAGAGAAAATTTTTATAAAAGTTTAGCGATTTCAAGTTGTTTTTCATATATGTTAGGATTAGGAGATAGACATTTGGATAATATCATGATTAATAGAAATGGATTGATATTTCACATCGATTATTGTTATATTATGGAAAATCCAAGTACAAATATTTTCGGTTCACCTGTTATAAAAATAACATCAGAAATGATAGATTTTCTTGGTGGAGAAAGTAGTGTTTGTTATAGTGATTTTAAAAAATATATTATTAGCGTATTTGACTTGACAAGAGTTTATTCTAATATTATTCTCAATTATTATTATATTTTTGGATATGAAGAAATAATTGATTGGAGCACCTTAAAAGAAAAAATTTCTGGTAGATTTCTTCATAGTATGAGTTGTAAAGATGTAGAAATCGCATTAATCACAGAAATAACAAATAGTTCAAATAGTTATGTTTCTAAATTTAATGATTTTCTACATGCACAAAAACAATCATGGTTGTCGCAACAAACTACAACAACAATTATTAAAACTGACATGAAAAATAAACATTTCGGAGAAAAAATAATAAAAAAATAATTAATTCGTTTTAGTATAAAATTTATAAAGTTATTAAAATATTATTATGAATACAGATAAATTGGCAACTCTAAAAAAATTAAATCCGCGTGTAGGAACAAGTATTAGAAAAACATTCCGAAAAAAAAAGACAGAAAGATTCGAAGATATGATTGCTAAAGCAAAAGAAAACTTATCTCTTACAGAAATTAGTGAAATTTCCAGAATTCATTTTTATTTTAAAGATTGTTGTTGGCGCCTCGATAATCGTTCCACAATTTGTGGTAGTATTAAAAATAAATGTTTTTTGGTTACTGTCAGCAAAAAAGAAATAGTGCAAGAAAAACAAGTAGAGTGTGAATCTGAAACACTTGATAAAGAACAAACTGATAGTAATAAATATTTAAGATGGTCTCGAGATTATTTTGGGCAATTTTCATTAAAAAGATTAGAACATTGTCGTATTGAATTTTATAAAGGTTCAACACAAATGGTATTTAGTGGAGGATTAATACCTTCTGATAATAAAGCAGTTGATGTTTATTCGACGATAGATCCAAATGTTTTTGTTGTATTTGCTGACATTGAGGTAAAAAAAAGTGTAAAAGAAGAAGTTAATTATTCGGATGTTTTGGAGAAATTGAAGAAGGGTCAATTAAAAGCGAATTTCTCAAATGGAGAAAGTGAAGTTATCAAAGAAAGTATTAAGAGTGATATAGATTTAGATAAATTAATTGACGATGATATCGATCAAATATTAGATTTGAGAGAAAAATTAATTTAGAGAATTAATGATAATAAATATATTATGTTAGGAGTATTATTTTTAACGATATTTTTTCTTTCATGGTTTTTGCTGGGAAATATTTTTATTTCTGTAATGCTATTGTATATTCTTTTTAAGATATCTCAAAAGAAGAAATATTATGTCGGCAGTATCAAAGTGTCTTCTACTGGTGAAACGAATAAAATAATTAATGATGCGATGAAGAGAATTGATTATTGCTATGCATATGTAATGAATGAACAAGTTGTGTTCGTGATGTCTTCTCCGAATTTTTTGAAAAAACACCATTGTAAAATAAATAGATTTTATGGTAATAAAGCGACAAATTATATTAATAAAAAACAAGATGAACAATATTTAGATACGTTAAAGAAAATATGTCGACAAATGTTTGCAAAAAGTGAAGTAAAAGGAAAAAACGTTTATGAATTAGAGAAAATGGTCGATTTAAATACAGTAGAGTTACATGTAAAACATGGTTATTATGTTTTAAAAAAAAATGATTAAAACATTAATAGATATTATTAAATAAGTATCTATTAATAATGGAAGAAACAATTAAATTGAGTGATGACCGAGTAAAAGAAACGATTAAATTGAGTGATGACCAAGTAAATCATTTTGTGAAAGAAACGATTAAATTGAGTGATGACCAAGTAAATCATTTTGTGAAAGAAACGATTAAATTGAGTGATGACCAATTGAATGCTTCAAAACTAATTTTTAATTTTCTTAATAAAGAAATAAAGAATTTAACTGATGATGAATATGTATTTTATTTATTCGGTGTTGCTGGTTCTGGTAAAACAACTTTAGTTACAGAAATAGTAAAATATATAAGTAAACAAAATAAATATAGTATTCATTGTTGTGCTCCGACAAATCAAGCCGTTAATATTCTTAAAAGTAAATTTATGGTAAATAAAGAAGTGTTTGTTCGTAGTTCAACAATCCATGCATTATTACATGTATCAGCAGATCTTAATGTCGATGATGGCGAAAAAGTTTTTATTTTACCAAAAAAACACGTTACTATTTTTACTACAAATAAATCATATCTCGTCATTATTGATGAGTGTTCAATGATATCACACGATATGGCAAAATATATATTAGAATCTTTTAAAAAAGAAATGGAACAATCAATTGATTTAAAAACTAAATTATATCAAAAACAAATTAAAATATTATTTCTTGGCGATCAAGCACAATTACCACCAGTAAATGAACCAGTTAATATATTAATTAATAAGAATAGTAAAGAAAACACTTATTCACTAAAACAAATTATGAGAACTTCTAATACAAATATTCACGACATATCTAACCATATTAGAAAATGGCAGACAATGAAAGGTGCTTTAAGCATTATTAAATACAAAGGAGTTGGAGTTAATTTTTATCACAATCAAAGCGACACTATTAAAAGTAAATGGTTTAGCAATTTTGTGGAGAAGTGTTTGAAAAAAAATGACACAACTTTTATTATTTTAGTCTGGACAAATAAAGTGTGTAAATATTATAATGAATTAGTAAGAGATTATCTTTTTCCCGGAAAAAAGAAACAGTTTATGGCTGGAGACTATATTATTTTTAAAGAACATTATGTAACAGAAGATGCGACTCCATTTTACACATCAGAACAAGCAAAAATAATTGAAGTGAAAGAAACAGAACATTGTTGTCGTTTTTTAGATGTATACAAAACGAAATTTGGTGCTAATATTTATTTAAAATTAACAAATGGATTGGATGAACCGAAATTTGATGTATGGAAATTAGTTGTAAAGAAAAAATCGATGGTGGATGAAGACAGTTGTCATGAAATTTTTATTTTAATGGAAAGAGCAACTACAAAAATGAAAAAGTTTAAACATGGGATAGAAAAAAATATTAGAAATATTATCACACAAAATTATTATGACTTAACTGATGAAAAAAATAATAAAGCAGTAAAAGATTTATGGCAATTTATGAATGATATATGTTCTACACCATTTGCCGACGTATTATATGGATATTGTATGACGGTACATAAATCACAAGCGTCTACATTTGGTCGTGTATATGTTGATTTAACAAATATTCTACTAAATGATAATGTAGACGAAGCAAAGAGATGCTTATATACAGCAGTGACAAGAACATCGCAACATCTTTCTATTATTATTTAATACCACTAAATAATGATAAAAAAATGAATTTAATTTATATTGATAAACGGATTATTATTTAATTTAATAACAATGTCTACTCCAACAGACTATAAAATAGAGAATATTTGTGTTCCAATCGAAATCAAAGACAAATCTGGTTCCAAATATATTTTTTATTCTAACGGAAAAGTGTTATTCGACAATGGAAAATTAACATACATTAATGTTGAAAACTACACTATTGATGAAAATGGTTTTTTGACAGCAATTTGGGGACCAAATATATGCTTGGAATACTAAAATTTTTGAAATTTATTAAATTTTAAAAATTTATCGAATGACATAGTAATAATTGACTATTATTCGTCATATAATTTGCTAAGATATTGGAGAATATTATCTTTTGTAATTTATGTTTTAGAAGAATACTGGAAAGGATACAAATTTTGTCAAGATTAAAAATAAAAAATTCATTTTATTTAAATGTAAAAACATTTATTTCATATAAGCAATGATACGATTTGTCATCAGAATAACGAATTGTTCTAACATATATTTAATGTGGACAAAATTATTTTCATCTAAGAAATCAAAAATAAATTTTAAAGATAATTTATCTGGATAACGTGTCATTTTGTCTTTATAAATAGAATATTTGTGGCTTGCAATTGAATACACTATTTTTTTAAAAATATATGTAAAAGGACTCTTAAAGAAATTAACGCCAAGTAATTTATCTATTTCATGTGTTTTACCATTTTCAAGTGGTAGAATAACATTTTTCATAACAATATTAAATAAAATAATTAAATTAACTATTTTTTTATCACGAATCATATAATTATTAATTGGATCAACTTCTGCTTTGCAACGAATATGGATATTACTTATTTCTTTTCTTTCCATATAAATAAATCGCTCTATATCTGTTATTAATCCTTCATAACTCTCACCACCTAACTTTATTATTTTCAAATAAAACTGTCTCAAATAAAGAACATCATACAAAGCATATTTCTCTTGTGCACGACCTAATTTATGAATATCCCAACGTATATCTTGATGTGGTCCCATATCATCAATATTTTTCATTAAAATTTCATGTTGTTCCTTTGTCATAACTCCGAAATAAAGTAAAGCATCATAAATAGAACATTTATTTGCGACGTCATTTTGTGATACTTTATAATATTCACATAAAAATCTGGTATCAACCATTTGTTTTAAAAATGTCGTAATATCATCTTTGTTATTTTCAAGTAATATTTCTTGTATAAAAGGCATATCGAGAGAATCTGAGCCATGTAATACTTTTAGAATTTTTTTATTTAGTAAAATATATTTTAAAAATCGCTTCATATCCGTTGCATTAAATTCTGCTAATTTAACAATCCATAAAAAATATATTGGCGATTCTTCTGATTCAAATGATTGTTGTAATAATTCATTTTTCTTAAGAGTAAATTCAAAATCAAAACAAATAAGATTTTTTTTCTCTGTCTGTAAATGATAAAAAACAATAAATATTTGATATAATTTAATTAATTCTTCTGAATTTGCGACATATGAATAATATTTTATATCATCAACAGAATAATTATCTGGTGTGAGAATAGACATTTCTGTCGTTCCTTTAAGAAATTCTTTGCTCTTGACCATGAGAGCAACCATAACTGCCCTTAAAAAAGATATTTGCTCTGTTAAATCGCTATTTATATTTTCAAGATAAAAATAAAATTCTTCGACATCACAATCATCTTCACAAAAAATAAGAACATCGCTATTTTCTATCTTTTCAAGTGCTGGATATATTAATGCAACAAAATCTGCAATACTCCCTTTTGTATAAATATCATACGATTTATGTATTAATTCTTCCATATAAATATAAATAACATAATATTAGAGAAAAAATGAATATAAATATAATTATAGGGTTAATATATAATTATATAAATAATGGGTGTGTTAGAATTTTTTGGAACATTAAGTAAGCACAGTATAACTTCAACTGCAATAATAAGTAATTTAACTAAAAAAATTAATGCGACACACTTTCTCGCTGATTTTAATGCTGTCATACATAATACTCATCCAGTAATTACGTCTGAATTGAATTCAATGTTTTGGCACTTTTTAGATAAAAGATTCAAAGAAGAATCTTTAGAAAGCATGAGAGGAAAAGATATCGCTGAAAA
>JACCDO011076846.1_pt1 | contig 16128 bp, 22 predicted proteins | sample 7446101 | NCBI WGS metagenome assembly JACCDO01 (sample SAMN15323440, study PRJNA562643) | freshwater metagenome | isolation source: river surface water | place: USA:Blue River Watershed | collected 2017-08-16
ATCGAAGAACCTAGTTTACAAATAGAAAATTTAGGACACGGCAAAGGGTATTCGGTATTGGAAATAATTGAATATTTTAAAAAAATAAACAATGTTAATTTTAATATAAATGTTAAAAGTAAAAGAGCTGGAGATTTAGAAAGCAGTGTTCTTTCAACAGTGTCAAAATATATGACACCCCTTTACTCAATAGAAGAATTGTTAAAAATATGAAAACATATACATATGCTGTAGACGAAGCTAAATTACATTTAGGTGGAAACTTTATTGAAGGCGATCCTGCTACCTTCTCATCAAAGGCATGGAAATATATTATTGAAAAATTTGCAGTTAAAACAGTCTTAGATGTTGGATCTGGTCGAGGATATGCCGCCAAATGGTTTAGTGAAACAGGACTAGAAGTGACTGCTATAGACGGATTAACAGACAATGTTAATAATGCAATTTATCCAACAATTGAAATAGATTTAACCGTAAAACCATTTATTAAAGAAGTAGATTTTGTAAACTGCGTTGAGGTAGTTGAACATATTGAAGAAAAATATATTTCTAATTTGCTAGACACTCTTTGCTCCGGCAAACTAATTTTGATGACTCACGCAGTTCCTGGTCAACCAGGGTGGCATCATGTTAATTGTCAAGAGAGTGAATACTGGATTAAACATTTAGAAAGTCGCAATTACAAGTTCCTTCGAGAAGAATCAAAAATAATTCAACGACTGGCTAAAGAAGACGGCGCAAAGCACATATCTAGAAACGGGATGATATTTAAACATGAATGATCCGCAGATAGCAAATTTTTTCTGGCACGGCCAACCCTTATCCCTTTACGAAACTTATTGTATAAAATCGTTTGTTAAACATAACTGGATAGTTAATCTTTGGACTTTTGATTCAAACATTAATGCTCCGTATAATGTTAACATTTGTGATGCTAATATATTTTATCAGATTAATGACATTCAAACTTTTACACAGCGAGGTAAACAAGGATGTATAGCAGCGTTTAGTGACGCATTTAGATATAAAGTTTTACAAAAATACCAAGGATGGTGGTTTGATACAGATTGTATTTGTTTAAAAGATCAATCTGAATTTAACACTCTTAAAGAAAATAAGAATATAGTAGCAGGCTATGAAAACGGCCGCGGAGATATTAACGGTGCAGTATTAACATTTGTTAATTCAACTTTGTCTGACATCGCCTTAAACATGATGGAAACAAAATTAGCAGAAAAAAACCGATCAATAGGTTGGGGGGAAATTGGTCCAAAATTAATAACAAAACTAGTTTTAGAAAATAAACTAGTTAGTGATATCTTAAGTACTGAATACTTTTATCCGTTACATTGTAAACATGCCATAGATGTAATTAACAAAGATAAAACAGAAAGCATAGAAAGCATTACTGCTAACTCTTATGTCTACCATTGTTGGAATGAAATGTTAACTAGAGGTGGAGTAAACAAAAACGAGATGCCTGTAGAAGGGTCTTTTTTGTATAAAAAATTTAAAGAATTAGATTTATGAAAGCATTTGTAATTGGATTATTAGAAAAACAAGACTCATATGATTCTGCAATGAAGGTAGTTCAAGAGTTGCAAGAGTTTGGCCATGAAGCTGAATTTTTTCCTGGTGTGTTTGGTGACAATGCTATACGTACAAAAGAAAAAGAAAAAAGACAATTATTTCCTTTTAGCATTAAGGCATTTGATGTTGACGAAGACTATCTTAAAGAATTTATAATTCCTGAAAAATACAACGAATTTATTGAAAATCATTATTTTAAAATCTTACAAAAAGAAAGATTAAAAGAAAAAGATTTTGATAAGTTTAACATGCCCGGTGTAATAGGTTGTTTTATGAGCCATTATCTTTTATGGAGGAAATGTATTGAGCTTGACGAGCCTATTATGATATTTGAGGATGATGTTAAGTTTTATAGAAATTTTGTTGAAATTGACTGGGAAGACATTTTAATATTAGTGCTAGGAAAAACTAGCTATGAGAACGAGCCATACAAGACTCACTTAGAAAATCCAGTTGGAAATCCTCAGCCTAAGAAATATCCAAATTCATCTATGCCTGGAACAGTCGGTTATGCAATAAAACCTTCGGCAGCTAAAAGGCTAGTTAAGTTTTATCGCACTTATCATACTTCAGCTGATAATGCAATAAATCAAAGTATTGTTACTATTGAATATCATAATTATTTAATGGGACGCCATAGGCTAGAAGAAGAGGGCAATTTTAGCTATGTTAAATCTAAAGATTGGAAATAATGAACATTGGCATTTTTTACAACTCAATATCAAATCCTGCAAAGTTTTCTAATAAAGTCACATTGATGGACAATTTTGCTACAGGAGTAAGAACCCACGGCGATGAGATACTAGAATTTCGAGATAATCGATTACCAGACCAGAAATTAGATGCAGGATTTGTATTAGGTTACACATTAGAAGATAATTTTAGAAAAAAGATTATCAATCAACTGAAGTTTTTTAAAACTCCAGCAGTATTTGTCGATAGCAACATCTTGCACTATGCAAGACAAGAACATGAGTGGCATAGATATAGCCTTAATTCTGTTTACCCTTTATCTGGCACTTACTTTTTTAATGAGTTAGATCGAACTAAATGGAATCGATTCAGTAGTTGGCACAATATGCAAGTAAAGCCTTGGAGAACAACTGGAAACCATGTCCTTATACTATGTCAAAGGCCTAAAGGTTGGAATATGTTTGGCAATGACCAAGATCAATGGCTTGACAAAATTATTTCTAAGTTGAGAAAGTATACTGACAAAGCAATACGAATACGAATGCACCCTGGCGACGGAACTAAGGAAAAACAAATCGAAAAACTTCAAAAAAGATACGGTCAATCTATTGAAATTTCAAGAGCAGCCAACATAAAAGAAGATTTAGTCAACTGCTGGTGTGCAGTTGGTTACAACTCAACACCAAATGTTGTAGCAGCACTAGAAGGTGTTCCTGTTTATGTCGAAGATCCTAAAAATAGTTGGGCAGCAGATATTGCTTTTACAAATTTGCACGAAATACAAAATCCGCCAATGCCAGATAGATCAGAATGGTTGCATAAAATTGCAAATATTCACTGGAGCAACGAAGAAGTAAAGACTGGATTACTGTGGTCAGCTATTAAAAACTATATTTCTTCTTCTCGTTGAGAAATATTTCTAAATCTTTTCTTTTCCCCTTGGCTGTCCATATATAACTATCATTTTTCATGTCCCAATCGATATAATTGAGAGGTAGTTGACCCCAATTATAGTTAGGAACAAGATTATCTAACACATCTTGGTCTATACCCCAATATAATGTATCATTGATCACATGGTTCTCAAGAGAGTCCGTGTAATTATGAAAAAAATTGAAATTTTTTCCTGTATAAAATATTCCGCCTGCAAGATACCTTGCTTTTTTACCAGAAATGTAATGAATGAAAAAATCTCGGTCATCTAACAAGGGAAAATCTTGTCGTACAATTGCATCTACATCAATTGCTAAAAATTTTTGGTAATTTTTGACAAAGTTTTTTAACCTAATAAACCTTGCACACGCATAATAAGTTTTTCTTAGTCTATCTTGAATAGAAACATCATCGCCCTTTGTCATCGCTGTTAAAATTCGCAATTTTTGACTTTTCAAATTTTCATTAAGGTCATCACTATTAAATTTTTTTGCCATGCCTTCAAATAAATTTAAAGGAACATATTCAGCAGTCCATGTTATATCATAATTTCGACAAAATTCAAGTTGGTCAGGTCTAGGGTTGTATAAATGTAGGTGAAGCGAGTATTTTGTGTTTACTTTTATGCTCTTTGCCAACGCAGGAACAAACTCGTCAAAATATTTTTCGTCGGCAGCTGAGTAAATAAAAAAGTCTTTTTGGCAAAATTGACCTTCTACTGGTGGTATAATCATAGTTAAATATTTAACACATGAAATTTTCACTTTTCCCCAATCATGGCGCACTAAACAGCAAACCTGTGTTTGAAGCATTTGCTCAAGGCGTAAAAAATTTAGGCCATGAAGTTGTATTTCACGACTTAAATGCAGACTACTATGTCATATGGTCTGTCCTATGGCAAGGACGTATGCGAGGCAACCAAGAAATTTGGAATATTGCAAAAAAATCAAAAAAATCTGTGATAATTCTTGAGGTAGGAACACTTATACGAGGAACAACTTGGAAAATTGGCCTCAATCATATCAATGCATTGGGCTACAACTTTGAAAATTTTAATATTGATTACGGAAGATCAAAAAAATTAGGAATTTCCTTAAAATCTTGGAAAAAAACTGGTCAAAATATCGTAATTTTTGGTCAACACAGTCAAAGCGAACAATGGTCAACAAGACCTCCCGTTAATGACTGGTTAAAAAATCTTGTCACCGAGATAAAAAAATATTCTGATAGACCAATTGTTTATCGTCCTCATCCTCGAGACAGATTTTTTCAAAAAATTGATGATTTTTCCACTTCAATCCCAATAAAAATTCCCAACAGTCATGATGTCTACGACCACGAACGAGAATTGTCTAACACTTGGTTAGCTATTAATGCTTGCTCTGGAACTGGCGTCCAAGCAGCCATTGAAGGCATACCAGTTTTTGTAGAAAAAGACAGTCTTGCATGGCCGGTTTCTATTGAAAATTTGAAAAATATTGAAAATCCTTTACTACCTGATAGAACACTTTGGTTTGAAAAAATTTGCAATACTGAATGGACTATTGATGAGATTGCATCCGGAGTACCTTTAACAAATTTTATTACAAATGCTTGACTTTTGTGTTACACTCATGTAAAATATACATATGAAAAGCACTGACTCCCTTCTATTAGATTTGTTTTTGCCAGGCCAGCCTTTTTTGAATAAAGACATTCCGGCACGAGATAGAAAAATTTTATCTAGCCTATACAGGCAAATTAGCTCTGGATATTTTTTGACAGAAAATCAAGGAAAATTGCTGGTTAAAATATTCAAAGAAAATATTAACCTTTTAAATTTTCAAGAGAAGGACACGACACATCTAATATTAAATCCTATATGGTCAAAGTCTTTTAGACAGATTGAACAACAGAAAAAAATATACCTTTCAACAGAAGACGAAAAAAAGATAGTCCTTGAATTTTCATACAACAAACGTATTAGAGAACAAATATCTAAGATAGTTAAAGACCTCGAAGGCGGCATAGCACCAACACAAGGAAAAAAATATTTTATCCCGTTAACAGAAAAAAATATTGTAATCTTAATTAAAACCTTTAAGAATTTTAAATTTGATATTGATGAAAAAATTCTCAATTTTTACCAAGAAATTGACGAAATATTAAAAAATAAAAAACACCACTTTGACATCGACTTCCTTGATAATAAAAATCTAAAACAAGAATTAATAAAGGATATTGGGGAAGAAAGTATAGCAGAACGTCTATTTTTACACGACCGCAAGATAAAGTATCAATACACAATTTCTGAAAAAATTTCCAATAATGACCTTACTGCAAAAATTGCAGCAAGGAATTCTGCAAGGGTTTTTTTAAACGAAAAAGAACACTGTCTTACCAACATTATTCAAAGTTTAGTCACTTTAAAAAGATTACCTATTCTCTTTATTTTTTCCGGTCACGAAGCATCAGACTCGATAAAAGATTTAGAAAATTTAGCCAATTCTTTAGAAAAGTTAAATCTTACATCAAATGTTGGAATCTATTTTAGATTTGACAATGTAGCAGAGTCTAATAAGTCGTTTAATGAGCTAGTAACTCATTTAAATTTTAATAAAAATTTAACCAGTGAAACAAAAATTGTTGGATTAGCTAACAATAAGTTACCTAAGTTTATTGTAAAAGAATTATGGAAGCCAAAATCAATAATTTCTTTTAGTAATAATTTTAAAAACAATAAAACTAGTGTATACTGTGACAATGTTGATCTTACAATTTTTTATAATCAGCAGCCGCCGTTAGGAGATATTGATGCCATCGTGTAAACTTGTAATAAGAGATGAAGTTAATATCAAACTCGAAGGATTGCCTGTAGAAATTCGAAGAAAGTTATCTAATACCTTTAAGTATGAAGATCCTACTGCTCGATATCGCCCTGCTTATAAATTAGGCAGGTGGGACGGAACTGTCACACTGTTTGGACTTGGAGGCAGTGGATACCTTCATCAACTTCCAAAAGTATTAGAAGTACTTGAAGAAAATAATGTTGAAGTAGAAGAGGTGGAAGATTTTAGAACAAGCATTGAACTTAAATTTCCAGAAGTTACAGAAAACTTTTGGGGAGATAGGACTTGGCCTAAAGGGCATAGATTTGAGGGCGAGCCTATTAGACTTAGAGGCGATCAAGTTGAGGTGATTAATAAATTCTTATCTAATCCTCAGTGCCTGCAAGAGATTGCCACAGGATTTGGTAAAACAATTACCACAGCAACACTAAGCAAAATATGCGAACCGTATGGTAGAACAATCACTATTGTTCCAAACAAAAGCCTTGTGGAACAAACAGAAGAAGACTTTATTAATTGCGGGCTTGACGTTGGTGTATACTACGGTGATCGTAAAGAGTTAAATTGTACACATACTATTTGCACATGGCAAAGTCTAAATATCCTAGATAAAAAATCTAAAAATCACGAAGCAGAAATTGTTACTTTAGCAGAATTTTTAGATGGTGTGAAAACTGTAATCGTTGACGAAGTTCATATGGCAAAGGCTGCTGTTCTTAAAAATTTACTCACACAAAATCTTTGCAATGCCCCTATTCGTTGGGGACTCACTGGGACTATTCCAAAGGAAGATTTTGAAAATCAGTCTATTTTTGCCAGCATTGGTCCAGTTATTAACAAAGTTGCCGCTCACGAGTTGCAAGAAGCCGGAGTGTTGAGTAATTGTCATGTAAACATAACACAGCTTATTGACTTACCAGAATTTAAAAGTTATGCCGATGAATTAAAATATCTTGTTACTAATAAAGATCGTATGACCTTTATTTCAAAATTAGTTAAAGGTATTTCAAATTCTGGAAATACATTAGTTCTCGTTAATAGAATTGATACAGGAAACTTTTTAGTAGAACAAATTGAAGATGCCGTTTTTATATCAGGCGAAGTAAAAACTAAAGATAGAAAAGAAGAATATAATGAAGTTCAAACTGCTGATAACAAGATTATTGTGGCGACTTATGGTGTGGCCGCTGTGGGTATTAATATTCCTAGGATTTTTAATTTGGTTCTTTTGGAGCCCGGAAAAAGCTTTGTCAGGGTTATACAATCTATTGGACGGGGCATCCGAAAAGCTCAAGATAAAGACTTCGTCCAGATCTGGGATATAACCAGTACTTGTAAATACGCTAAACGGCATCTGACAGAACGTAAAAAATATTATAAGGAGGCCAAATACCCCTTTACATTAGATAAGGTAGATTGGAATTAATTTATGTTGATATTAACTTTAGATAACCAAGCCTATGATCTCAATAATCTTCCTGATGAGGTAGATGAAAATATGAGATTTAGTGTGTTGGATAATAGTGATTATTATAATCCGGATTTTTATTTCATGCCGTTAATCTTTCTAGAAAGTTTTAACAGTCCGGCAATGGTCCTAAAAATAGGAGACGATGAAGTAGTTATGCCTATTGATTGGAGTATTGCTGTTGGAGATAGTACTAGTAGTTGCGATATTGAAATTTTACCGTTAACTAGTTTAAACGATCGAGGATTTGAAGCACTTTGCTTTAATCCATTGACTGGGTTTAGAGTTGAATTTAAACCCATTGAGATTGTTAACTTTTACAATGATGTTAAATGGTATTTTCCAAAAATGAAAACAGGACAGCTACTCTCTGTTCCGTTAAATAAAGGACATAAGCCTTTGTGTTCTTTTTTTGTTAAAGAAATTAATAGACAAAGCGAAATGATTGATCTCAGCAGGATATTGTAATGGGAACATTAAAACCTGGTGCTACTTACATATATGAACGTAACGGTAGTGAAGTTTATGCTAGAGAACATGGGTCTAAAGAAAGAAAATTAATTGGTTATACATACGATGGAGAAGGTATGTATGAACCTAAATCGCTGCACGAACAATTACAAGAACAAAAAATGTGGGGTGAAATTCACCGAATGGCAAAAACCAATCCTGCTTTACAAAAGGCCTTAGATCGTGCTATAATGATATATAGGCTATCAAAGGATGATCCGTTATGAGCAAAGAAGAAGACAAGTTCAAACATTCAAAACGTCTGCTCAAAGATGAGAATGCTATCAAAAAACAAATGAAGATAGCCAAAGAACATAGAATAACTGAATTTAATCCTAAATTAGATCAACCCCACAGATATCATAAACATCATGCAATGAATTGTGGTAATCCTGATTGTTTTATGTGTGCTAATCCAAGAAAAATATTTAAAGAAAAGACCATACAAGAACAGCGATTTGAACAAGATGTAGACCATCAACGAGATACGCATAGCAACGGAACAAAGCGAGATGAGTGAAAAAATTGAACTTAAAGATAAACTAGCCGCAGTTGATATGAATTATAAAGGTCTGTGGGATGAAATTAACGACGATCAAAGAAAAAGTTTAAAGCAAGAATTCTATATTTTGAATAGATATGTTAGTAATGTTAAGTCGTCTAAGCAAGAACTTCAAGAACATTTTGTATTAACAGTAAACGAGTATTTCAACAAGCATTGGAATACCTTACAGAAACATCCAAAATTATTATGGCAACTACTTTGTATGTGCAGTCATGAGAGTAGACAAATCTTTTTCCATCAATGGATTGGACACAAGCCAAAAAGTAAAAATGGAAATGATAAAATTCAAAAGTTTTTATTAGAACTCTATCCTAGTAAAAAAACAGATGAAATTGAGATGATGAGTAGTCTTATGACTGTCAAAGAAGCAAAGGCTCTAGCCGAACAGCACGGTTACGAACAAAAACAAATTGACAAAATGTTCTAATAATGTTAACATTAAAAGTGAACAAAAATTATCAATGCCAGTATTGTAAATCAAAATTCATGCAAGAAAAAACTCTTGCTGTACACATGTGCGAGCAAAAACGTAGGAATTTTGCCAAAGAAGAAAAACATGTTGTTGTTGGATTTACAGCATTTAATAAATTTTTTCAATTAACACAAAATCTAAATCAATTAAAATCTTATGAAGATTTTGCACGTAGTCCGTATTACAATGCCTTTGTAAAGTTTGGAAGTTATGTCCACAACATTAATCCGTTGTATCCAGAAAAATTTATTGAGTACGTAATTAAAAGCGGAGTAAAATTAGATCATTGGTGCAAGGATAGCTTATACGAAAAATATGTGTTAAATTTGATACACACAGAAGCGGTTGAGACTGCACTAGAAAGAAGCATTGCACACATGGAAGAATGGGCTAAGAAAAATAAAAGCGTATGGAACCACTATTTTTCTTACGCAAATACAAATGTAGCAGTCTATGACATTAAAGATGGCAAGGTAAGTCCTTGGCTTATTCTGAACAGTAAGACCGGCAAGACTATGTTAAACTCATTTCAAGATGACCAGCTTGCGGCAATAAGTAATGTTATAGATCCAACTATATGGTCAAAAAAGTTTAAAAAACAAACCTTTGATCTAGAGTTGGTCAAGCAAGTGATCAAGGAGTCTAACCTATGATACCGGTGAATACAGAGATCTGTGAATTAAATTTAGAAGTAATCTTAAGCGAAGATGACAAAACCGTATATGTTAAATTAACCGGATTTGACAACGTTGCGGATGCTGATACATATGCATCGTACCTTGTAGAACATTTACCTTTAATGTTATTTGAGTCAGAAGTGATACACTAATGCCAGATATTGATATTGACTTTGCAGACAGAGAACAAGCTTTAGCCGTTGTAAAACATGTTACGGCTTCAATTAAAGATAAAAGTAATTTTAAAAAGCACAATACAGGAATTTATTGTACTTCTATTCCGTACAATCCTTTTACTAATCAATCAACAATTGATTATAAAGAAGCTGAAGATCGTGGATACTTTAAAATTGATTTGTTGAATGTTAGTATCTATAAAGACGTAAAAAATGAAGAGCACTTAGTACAACTAATGGAAACGGAGCCGCTATGGGATCTACTACTTCAAGACGATTTTACGAATCTGTTATTTCATTTAAACGGGCATGGAGATATAATCCGGAAGACCCAGCCGACTTCCGTGGAACAATTAGCTGCGGTCCTTGCTATGATTCGCCCAGCCAAGAGACATTTGATTGGGAAGACATGGACGGAGATTATGACGGAAGTTTGGATTCCGCCCGAGACTGGTGAGTACTACTTTAAGAAAGCACATGCAGTAGCTTATGCTATGGCTGTAATTGTGCAGATGAATCTTATCTGCGAAAGTATAAGCTACGGTTACAGTTAACGTTTAGGCGTCCTAACTAATTGAACGCTTTTTCTTTTTACACGTTTTAAGGTCATATTCATTAGGTTAACCGTTGGCCCAAGGACAATTCTTACATCTTTGCTGTTAAATGTTTTAATAGCATATTTGAACGGTTCTATTTCTTTTCGACAAAAAATACTGATTGGGATTTGTCTGTTGCTTTCCCACCACCAAATTTCTCCTATTTCTAAAAATACGGTTTTTTCGTCTGGAGTTTTTATCATTTCTAAGTCGTAGAAACTAGTAACAAATTGATCTTGATTTATGATAATTCCCACATATTCTTCTTCACCGTAGTGTAAAACAGTTATAAATGGTAGTTGTTCTTGTATGTTGTCTCGTAATTTAACCATATAAATACAAAAGAGGCCGGAACCCAATGCAAAAAATTTCAAGTTATTTATACTCAAATCGAATCGCAATAAATTTAGATTTGGCAACCTCACCAATGGAGTGGAGAATCGTGTACCAAAGAACAGTTAAACTATACAAAGGCTATGACAATGTCATAGAACTAGATATTAAAAATGCAGAACAAAGGCGATTTGATGTTAGTGCGTTAACATTAAAATGCTTGATCATGGATGAGCTAGGACAAGAAATTTATACCGCCCCTGTAGTTCATACAGCGTCTTTAGGTATAAGCAAATTTACTGTTCCCAAAGTAGAATTAGACTATTTAGAGCCTCAATTCTTGCGTTATGTAATTTACAAACAAAACAACGATGGTACACGTAATGTTCTTTACGGCGACACTCAATTTGACGCTATGGGGCGTATGGATCTTATTGACCGCGCTTTAGCTAAAACTCCTGCACCGCAAATTATTAATACTTTTACCTATTTGCATAGCACTATAGAGGAAAAGAAAACATACTACAGCGAATCTGTTGAAGTTAATCCTCTAAACGATATTAGAGAGGATACTAGCATTGATTTAGAATTTTGGCTTGACAGTATTGAAGCTACTGTAAACGTCCAGATAACTACAGATCAAGTTGTAAGTACTGGTACAGATTGGACTACACTAGAAACCTTTAGTGTAAGTTCCGCTACCAATCGATTGTTCAAAACTTATAACAGCATTACTGATTTTAGCAACAATGTAAGTTGGCTAAGAATTACCTATGAATTAACTGGAACTAACACCGGAAAAATTGACAGAGTCATCGTAAGAATATAAAATATGTAGATGAATCTGATCATTGATACAGTTAATGTACACTTACCTCCAAAGAGAAAAACAACACCTAGCGGCTGGGTAAGTTTTAACGCTGTCTGCTGTCATCATAACGGTGAAAAAGCAGACACACGCCAGCGTGGCGGTATTATGATCACAGAAGGTATAAGCTATCATTGCTTTAACTGCGGATTCAAAGCTAGCTGGCAACCAGGTAGAAAAATATCTAACAAATTTAGAAAGTTACTAGGTTGGCTAAATGTCCAAGACGACCTAATTACTAAATGTGCCATTGAGGCCATGCGTATTGAAGAAATTGAAGGTTACCAAACAGAAAGGCTGGAAAAAATAACCTTTATTGACAAAGCATTACCCCTAGGCAGCAAACCAATTTCAGACTATTTAGATCATACGCCTAATGAATTAGTACCAGTTCTAGAATATTTACACTCTCGAAATTTATACTTAGAAGATTACAATTTTTATTGGACACCAGAGGATGGATTTAATAACAGATTAATTATACCCTTTTACTATCAAGGACAAATTGTAGGTTATACTGCGAGAAGAATCACAGAAGGCAAACCAAAGTATATCAGTGAACAACAGCCAGGATATGTGTTTAATCTAGATGCCCAGCATGTGGATAGACAATACGTATTTGTAGTAGAAGGTCCTATTGATGCTATCTGCATTCAAGGTGTAGCACTTACTTCTGCAGAAATAAATCAAACTCAACGTAGGTTGATTGAAAATTTAGGTAAACAAATAGTAGTTGTTCCCGATAGAGATCAACCCGGATATAAACTTGTAGAACAAGCATTAGAGTTTAATTGGTCTGTAAGTTTTCCAGAATGGCCGGAAGGTATCAAAGACGTCAACGAAGCTCAACTTAAACTGGGTCGATTGGCTACCCTGTATTTGATCGTTACAGGTATAGAAACTAATCAATTAAAACAACAACTGCGAGCTAGATCGTGGTTTAAAGGACAATAATGTTTTGGAGAAAACCTAAAGTTACCTTTCATTGTAAATTACCAGAAGTTATGGAACGGTATCCCATTGTTCCAGCAAAATCAGTTAAATTCTCATGGTTACGTCAAAGTGCCATTGAATACAAACGGCAAGCCGAACAAAACGGAACACATCAGCACGTTACAGGCACAATTAAGTGTTCTGGTTTACAAAGCATCATGCAACGAGGCTGGATACTATCAAGTTGGTTTGATCTAACTATTAACACAGGTGCAGACAGTGATCGTTTTGAATTTGCTATTCCGCCAACATTTAAAGAATACTTACAGAATACCAAATGGAATCAAAAATTAATTAATTGGTTTAGCCAAAGTCAGCCCGAACTGCGAATACCTATACCGCAAAATAGTTTGCAAACATTGGTAAAAATTGCCACACCGTGGACTGTGAGTATACCTCGAGGAAAAGCATTATTAGTGATGCCTGTGCCTTATCCAGATCAACCAGAATTTACAGCCACTCATGGCATATTAGAGCCGGGTGAATTCTATGACATAAATGTTATTGTTCAGATACATCGCAGACCCGGAGAATTGTTTATACCAGCGGGCACGCCTTTGTGTCAAATGCTGGTTATAGATCACAACGATCAAGATATACAACAGCAAGTACAAAGCAGTCAAAATTGGTTAGACGAATTAAGATCAAGATTTAGAACCACACATAAATTTATCACACGGAATAACAATGACAACTAGACAAAATGCCGACTATGGCTATGACATACAAAAACTATACTTAGAAATGATGCTGAGTGATGCAGAAACATTTGTACGCTGCCAAAGCATCTTTGAACACGAATTATTTGACCGGCGACTGCAAACAGCAGCTAAATTTGTCAACGACTATGTAGTTGAACACAATGTATTGCCCACTTATGAAATTGTTCGTGCAGCAACCAATACAGATCTAACTTCTCCAGGTGAGCTACGTGAAGAACATTTTGATTGGCTGTTACAGGACTTTGAAACGTTTATACGCCACAAGGGTCTAGAACGTGCTATTCTAAAAAGTGCAGACTTACTGGAAAAAGGCGAATATGGTCCTGTAGAAGATCTAGTCAAACAGGCTGTACAGGTAGGGCTTAACAAAGACATGGGCACAGACTACTTTGCAGATCCTCGTGCTAGACTGTTACGCATCAAGGACAAAAATGGACAGATTTCAACAGGCTGGCAAACTGTGGATCGAAAACTGTTTGGTGGCATGAACCGCGGAGAGCTCAATATCTTTGCTGGAGGTTCAGGCGCAGGCAAGAGCTTATTCTTAGCCAACTTGGGTGTTAACTGGGCACTACAAGGTCTTAATGTGGTTTATCTAACCCTGGAACTTTCAGAAGAACTAGTATCCATGCGTGTAGACTCAATGATCACAGAAATACCTGCCAAAGAAATCTTTCGTCAACTTGATGAAGTAGAAATGCGTGTCAAAGTCACGGGTAAACGAGCAGGCACTTATCAGGTCAAGTATATGCCGTCGGGCAAGACTGCCAACGATGTGCGTAGTTATCTCAAAGAGTATGAAATCAAATTGGGTCGTAAAGTAGACATTCTACTGGTAGACTACTTAGACTTGTTAATGCCCATTAGCCGTAAGATATCTGCAGAAAACCTTTTTATCAAAGACAAATTTGTGAGTGAAGAGCTACGCAATCTAGCTGTGGAAAAGAACTGTATATTGGTCACTGCCAGCCAGCTTAATCGAGGTGCTGTAGAAGAAGTAGAGTTTGATCACAGCCATATTTCAGGTGGACTTTCAAAGATTCAAACAGCAGATAACGTGTTTGGTATCTTTACATCAAGAGCCATGCGTGAACGTGGCAAGTATCAAATACAGTTAATGAAAACTCGCAGTAGCAGTGGTGTGGGACAAAAGATTGATTTGGACTTTGATCTGGAAACACTACGCATCACAGATCCCGGAGAAGAAGGCCAAAGTGACAGTGCGCCAGTGAACAAAGGTTCCAGTATTCTAGCAGGTCTACAGCGCACTAGCAGCACAGCCGAACCTTGGGACAGAGCACAGCCTAAACCAGGGCTAGATCCTCTAGCAGGTGTGGCAGCACCTCGAAGCGCAGCGCAGGTAGAAAGTTCAAAGTTACGGCAGTTGATCAACAATCTAGGTCAAAATGACGACATTTGAGATAAGTATGTATATTAAGGTAGCGAAAAATGTTGCACAGAATCAAAGATCTACAAGACCCACTTATCGACCTAATCAAAGATGATCCAGTAAGACCAGCCATACCCACTGCCAGTCGTATACATGAACATGCAGATATTTTTGTACTAAAAGGTCCCAATCCCTTGGCAGTGGTCTGTGTGGCCTATCTTGACAGCATACCGCACTCGGAGCATGAGCTGGGTCTACACGGTGACAACATAGCGGCCTTTTATACTATTTGGAGTTATCAAGCTGGCGCAGGTCGTGAGCTAATAGCAGCAGCTAGATCTTGGATAAGAGCAAACAGACCCCAGATCAAGAGATTTGTCACACTAAGCCCCAAGACAGAAATGGCTCGCAGATTCCATCACAAAAACGGTGCTATAACACTCAGTGACAATGCGGACACGGTCAACTACGAATACCCCTAGAGCCGCGAAGCGGTAGCGCAGCAAAAACCGGTAAAGCGATTTTTTAGACTATAATCTACGCACATTAAAGACTTTTTCTCTAGAATTAAATACCCTAGTGAGGAGAAAGTTTTATGGAACTTGCGGTCAGAGAAATCCACAATATACTCACAGACACTAATGAACTACACGGTTGGCGCATACCCGAACACATAGTCAAATATGAAAGTCGTGTGTTGGCACAGCGTATCACACAGCCGCATTGGCAACCAGAACCTAGCTATGCAGAACGATTCTTACAGCTACGATCAGCAGAAGCTGCACTGGAATTGGCCAACACCTGTTGGTTTACACGTTCAGTATTTCCAGAATTAGGCGCAAGAAGAGGTATTAGTTCAGACTACTATGTGCAAATGGGTTTGGCCTGTTATGATTGGGCACAGCGTAATAGCCCAAGTCCTACACTGCAAGTAATGCGTGATCACTTTGAATTTCTAGCAGAATGTGCATATACTGCTATACGGCACTACGGTGACTTTCGAAGCATGTGGGATTAATTATTGACTCTGCCCCAGCTAATACGAGCCCATAAACGATCGTAGAAGTAAAAACTGGTCATCCATAGAGCATTGATTACCAGTGTGGGAATCAGTGCAGAACTTAGACTTTGCCCAGTGATCAACAACATTATGTATGTGGTGCATAATACCCAAATACGGTATATGACTGTTTTGACTAGACTGCGGATTGGAGTTTCGTAGATCACTGTGCCCAACCCAGTATATAGGCAATGATGCAAAACACCACAATTAGGAACTGTAGACGTAGAAATTCTAAAAAATCTTGCATAAAG